>Ga0209489_101998_pt1 | contig 41981 bp, 25 predicted proteins | sample SiratrowhiteBW_FD_187527 | JGI IMG/M metagenome (GOLD analysis project Ga0209489, IMG submission 187527) | Root nodule microbial communities of legume samples collected from California, USA - Siratro white BW (SPAdes) (version 2) | ecosystem: Host-associated > Plants > Roots > Nodule | place... | reverse complement strand
CTTGTTTTGTGAGTAAAAAAAAAAAAAGAAATCAAAATTATGCTTTTGCCTATTGTTGTGTAAGGAATTTGATTGGATCCGTCAGGAACATGCCTTTTCTTATACTCTATGGTTAGGTGCTAAAGAAGGTTGCTTTGTCCATTTCCAATGCTGCTGCTTCCACTTGCATTTGTAAGTTTTTGAGCTGAAATGCTTATTGGATGAAGTGTCTTTTGCTTGTAGATAAAATGCAATCAGATAATGGCAAGTTATTTATCGGTGGAATATCATGGGACACAAATGAGGAGCGACTCAGGGAGTATTTCAGTACTTATGGGGAGGTTGTGGAAGCAGTGATAATGAAGGATCGGACAACAGGTAGAGCCAGAGGATTTGGTTTTGTTGTTTTTTCCGATCCTGCTGTCGCTGAAATAGTCATAAAAGAGAAGCACAACATTGATGGAAGGATGGTAATTCTTGTTATTCCCCCCCTTTAAGTTGCATTTTGAGATTAAGGTTCACTTTTTGAATTATGAAACATCGGAAGGTAGCATTTTTGTTTATTGAAATGTACCCTGATTAGCTAAATTTGCTGGATTCACAATCTCAAAATTTCTTAGCTAGATTTTAAAATGGAGCAGGAGTAAATTTATTTTTTTTGTTGTCCCTTCTCTAAGCATCTGTTGTAAGGATTATAGATCTTCAAAACTTTTTTATTTTCTGATCTGTGGTCTTACTCAATACTGTGTCTTATATCTCTAGGTTGAGGCCAAGAAAGCTGTTCCCAGGGATGATCAGAACATACTGAGTAGAAACAGTGGCAGCATCCATGGTTCACCTGGTCCTGGTCGCACTAGAAAGATATTTGTTGGAGGTTTAGCATCAACAGTGACGGAGAGTGATTTCAAGAAGTACTTTGATCAGTTTGGGACTATAACAGATGTTGTAGTTATGTATGATCACAACACTCAGAGGCCAAGAGGTTTTGGATTTATCACTTATGATTCTGAGGAAGCTGTTGACAAGGTCTTACTAAAGACATTTCATGAATTGAATGGTAAAATGGTTGAGGTGAAGCGAGCAGTTCCTAAGGAATTATCACCAGGACCAAGCCGCACCCCACTCGGTGGATATAACTATGGTCTTAGTAGGGTCAATAGTTTCTTAAATGGCTTCACTCAGGGGTATAGTCCAAGTACTGTTGGAGGCTATGGACTTCGAGCGGATGGTAGATTCAGTCCTGTTGCCAGTGGTCGAAGTGGATTTGCTCCATTTGGATCAGGTTATGGAATGAGCGTGAATTTTGAGCCTGGTTTGAATGCTGGATTTGGGGGGAATGCAAATTTCAACAGCAATCTTAGCTATGGGCGTGGAGTAAATCCTTATTTCATTGGCAGCTCCAACAGGTTTGGCAGTCCTGTTGGATTTGAAAGTGGCAATGGTGGAAACAATTCTTTCTTTAGTTCTGTGACTCGAAATTTGTGGGGTAATGGTGGCCTTAGTTATGGGACAAGTTCTGCAAATTCCAATGCGTACATTGGATCAGGGAGTGGAAGTATTGGTGGGAATACATTTGGTAACACTGGAGTCAACTGGGGTGGTTCTTCAGCAATTTCTGGACAGGGAGGAGGGAACAACATGTCACAAAGTAGTGGCAACCTCGGATATGGAAGTGGTGACAATAATTATGGTTTGGGGGCTGGAGGGTATGGAAGAAACACTGGTACCACTTTTGCACCAACATCTTCGTACTCTGCATCAAATGGTGGTGTTGACGGGGCTTTTGCTGACTTTTACAACAATAGTTCGGTTTATGGGGACCCCACTTGGCGCTCTTCAAATTCTGAGAGAGATGGATCTGGTCCCTTTGGTTATGGACTTGGTGGAGCAGCTTCCGATGTTTCTACCAAGAGTTCTCCAGGTTATGTTGGTGGTTATACTGTTAATAAGAGGCAGCCAAATAGGGGTAAGAGTTAATTTTTTTTTTGACGATTTTCTTATTGATATTTTGGATTTTGACTGAATGTCAGCACCTTATTTAATTGATCTTTGACTAATGTATTTTTTCTTTGCTAAGTTTACTATTATTATGGAACACTTGTCATCGGTTCTTTGTCTATTTTTCAACTAGATTTTGTTGCTTTTCTCTTTTAATTAGATTTATATAGTCAGGTCAACTTGTTTCTAAGAACAGTTTTAAGTGACATTCAATGACGATCGTTATTTTATTGTTCTGTGGTTATTCCTATGGAAAGGGGGTGCACTTACTAATTATAGATTTATCCATGTTTGAGTTCAGTATACTTTTGTCCCATTCTTAACATCCGTTTCACTAGGACATCTTTAGGCAGTGATAATGTCATTGAGATGCAAAAATTTTGATGTCATTGTCATAGGTGATGTCCTCATATTTGGGAAAATCAATCCAAATTTCAAAGATTAATACAAGTAGGTATAAACATACATTCCAAGAGGTGGTGAATGTATCCTGACTCTTGGAAAATCTCGTTAACATAATGTGAAAGTAGGTGAAGAGGTGGAATGGTTAATGTTTAAGTGTCATTTATGAATGGAATCATGAACCTTTATTATAAAAGGGGTCCTTGTGATGAGAGAAAACTGACTAGCCTAGAGAAGGGGGTTACCACCCAAAGTGAGAGGGCGTGTTGTAATGGGAGGGTTTTATTTAGAGAACTTGTAATTTGATTTGAGGCAATGAATATTTGTTGAGATAGTTGTCAAACTACGAAAAATTTGTGCCTTTTGCTATTTCTCTTTGTGATCTATTTTGTGTGTGAAAGGGATTTCCCCAACTTATTTATATGGTTTTTTTATCCTAGACTTGTAGGAAATATAACTTTTAGGCTGTGAAAATTGAGAGTTCCCATACTTATCGGAAAGTAAGCTTCAAACAGAAAGATGGCTACTACTGAAACAAGTAATGTTAAGCTTCATAGAAATATGCGTATGGTTGTCATTATTCCATAATCTGACTTTTTATTAGCATTGCTTGGGCACAATCTGACTTTTTTTTAGCATTGCTTGGGTCAGTGGTGTCAGACTACAGATGGAGTTGCTACAATACCTAAGTAGAATAAAAAGGGTCCCCACCCCAGTTTGAGGGATGAGAAAAGTAAGCAAGATGGACAGTGTTTTTATAAATTGTGAAATTTTTATCAGTGATCTAGATGTTTATTGTACAAGTAGAATTTGAGTCTGCTAGAGACTAGGCTGAACCTTACACAGACTTTTGTGCTGTGCCAGTGCATAAGTTTTTTTGATAAAAATAGTTGTTAAACTAAAGCATTACTTCATTTGGGATCAGAATTTGATGCTGAGCAGTGTAACTTAATAAATGCGTTGAATTTAATGGAGATGATCATAATGGCTCGTGTCTAATTGAATCTTTTAAAATAAAAACAGTCGGGTATGGACTCTGGGATTCAAAATCTTTGTGGTTGAGGGCTGTATTTGTGAGTTAGCACATGGTTAAAAAAAGTTTTTAACATGTTCACCATCATTCCACCGAAGTGTTAGAAATTACCATTTATATATATATATATATATATATATATAGAAACACACACATAGATATAGATAGATAGATAGATAAAATAAATAGATATTCTGGGCTCTTTTCAACAGTATTGGCTTCATCTTTCATGTCTGTATTTCACAAAACTTGAGACCAGGTTAAGAAAACTGTCTTTTAGATAGCAGTCATAGATGTCATGTTAAACATCAGACCAGAACTAGTTCTTCGATGTCCTTTTTCTTATGAGTTGTCTGATTGATTTTGAATGTTTTGCTGAATGTTTTTAGATTTTAGAGTATGCAATGAGGACTGTTAACATTCTATTGCGTGCAATACATTTTCTTATTTGAATTGAATGTTTTGCTGTCTGTTATTCTCGCGGTGCTCTACTTTGATCCTTGTCACCTAAATTCTGGTGTTTAATAGTTAGTCAAGAGGACTGCTATAATCCAAGTTCTTTCTAGCAATGGAGAATCTGTTGTACATTATATTTTCTTTATGTTGCATTATACTTAGTTCAGACTTTCTTCTAACTTATAATCTCAATTTCTCAAGTCTTGGTAAGTAACTCAGAAGTGCAGGGGCTGATATGAATTTGTCTTTCAGTAAAACTTGGTTACAATTCACCTCTCTTTTCTACCTTTGTAGTGCTCCATTTTTTTCACATCGACATATAAAGTGGATGGTTATTAAGTTTGATACCTTTTACTTGTGATGTGTCCTTTGATTATTCATTTTGTATGCCAACACTGATAAGCTTGTATCTTTTGCTTCAGGAATCGCAACATAGGAAGATGAATTTGATGACACGAACTTGTAGGTGAAGATAATCCAGTGAAGCAGGTGAATTGTGAATTTTGCACACCACTGTTGTTACTGTATTTGGGTTTAAGACGCAAGATGTTTGGTTTTCTAGAGCTAACTGGAGTACCTGTTTTGAGGGTTCAGATATAGAGATAGATTACAAGGGAATGTTAAGGCTTGAGTTTTTTGAGTTACTGTTTAGGTTTTGGGATTTGAGTGAGATGTAAAATCTGATTGCGGGATATAGCGGAAGTGTATCATGCACCACTTGTGAGGCAGCAATATAAAAAGATGGACAGCATTTTTTCTTTTTTTTCCTTTTTTTGGGGTAGATTTTTTTTTCTTTTTTTGTCTTTGATGTCTTGCAAAAGTTGTGGGTTCGTTCTTCTCAGGAATTGTTTGTTTCTTCATCCATCATTTTGGTTTGCTTTTAGCAGATTGTATCTGAGGTTTTTGTTTATTACTAGTGTGAAACATTGAAGGGATACCCATCTAGGGTCCCGTGAATAAGTTACCATATGCTCTGATTCTTTTTCTAAAGGGGAATATTTTATGCCACACATTCAAGCTACATCTCATAAATGGATTTTATTTCGTGTTTTATTAAGCTTGAAAGATATATTGCACGACTTTATCCCATTTTGCTATTTTTAGCACATGCATATCGTTTAATATAGAGTTGTACAAATTGTAAGCATCATTAATAAAGCAATACACTGAATGAAACAACGTCAGAAAATTAAATACAGATGAATCTCTTGGCAATGTGAGACATCAGATTTGTTTCAGTGGGTATTTGATGTAGACATTATGGAGGTTTGTTACATAGCATTATTGTCAAAGCTTTGATGTTAACTACGAAGTTGGACAACAATAGGTGACTGTTTATGTTGATGGTATTGTAGGAAAGTTTTGTAAGCAGTTTGATTGGGTTGGTCATCTAATCCTGGATAATTAACTACTCAATGCTCTCTAATCTTCATCTAAACCATTGTGCTATTATTCTTAGTCTCATCCTTGTCAAAGTAAAACTTTTTGGTGTTAGATACAAAAAGTAAATGATTTCATTTATTTGTATATTAGCAAACGTGTTTTATGGCCTATTTCTGTTTCAGTTACCATTTCTTTCGGCTTATCCCATTTTAGAAATTAGTCTGCTTTTCATTCAAAAACACTTGAAAAGTTAGTCAATAGTTATTTTCTAAACTTTGCTTCTGCTTGTTTTATGAGTTTTTTTTCCCATTGGAAACATATTCTTATCATTTTGGCTATCTGAGTATATATTTTTGCTATATTAAGTCTTTCCACTTGCAGTTGTGCATAGAAAAAAAAAATTCTTATGAGAGAGTTAGTTTTATGATTATAATAATGTTTTTGACTCCTACAGAAAATATTTGTTGTTTGGATGAACAGGAGAGACATGAAAAGCAGAAGACTTTGTGAGATTCTAGTGTTGCATGTCAAACAAAAACTTTATTCTAAAGCACCATTGAAAACAAATATATTTATTTGGAAAAGTTAAAGAAAGATTTATGGTGGCATTTGTGTTGGCTGATTTTGAAAGTAATATTAAAGGCAGGAGTGGAATAAAGTGAAAACCTTCTATATTAGTAACTCCAATTTTTCTTCTCCCTTACCCACGTTTTTTGTTTATCCAATTTCTATATTTTTATGCACACCATTTCATTTCCCTATTTCTTTATAAATCTTCTGTGAAATAAAAAAAGGCACGTAATTGGATAGTGGGGAGCAACGAATATGGAATAAAATACAAGTTCCAAAGGAAAGGCATTGGCATGATTGGTAAAAGTGAACAAGAGAAAATTCGAATCTATTAACTATTAATATTTACCTTTTAAAAAAATCAGTCTTTTTATTATTCATAGTGGTACTTGGTCACTAATTTATCATATTTTTTACACTACTGTTTAGTTTTCAATTTTTTTACATATTTTATCATTCACATTTTTTTTCATACATTTTATTATCATACTTTCTAAATTTTTACACATTGTACTATGGTATTGGTAATATAAAAAAACAACGTGGTTTTGCTGAAATAGACGATAATAATAATAACAACAATAATAATAATAATAATAATAATAATAATAATAATAATAATAATGATAATAATAATAAACCGCTATTTCATTAAAACATGTTGGCAATTTTTATATCTGTAACATACTAGTAAAATACACAAAAAAAGTGAAAAATCCAATGATAAAATGCATGAGAAAAAATTGAATAGTAAACTTTAAGAAGTGATAATAATTGAGTGGTAAATTGTATAAATTTATTATATCTGTATAAGAATTTATTATAAGAAAGTTTATTTTAAATTTTAAAATGGTTTTGACTATAAAGTAAAATTACTCTTAAAAGCAATAGCTAATTGGTTGAAATTCTTTTAACGATGATTTATCGAAGAAAACCAATATCCATAATATCCATAAATATATGTATATATTTTAATTTCTTTTTATTTAAATATGTTATATAATTTATTAATACAATTGTGTGTAGCAATAACGCGTGGAGTACTTACTACATAGCTTGGTTCTCGAAAAATAATAACTAGATGATATATTTAATTTAACAATTAATTTGTTTTGAAAGAAATTAATATAATAACTTATTATAAAACATTTAGTACATATATATGTGCTATATCAGGGTTTAATAATTTTTAGCTCCTTTCTTACCCGATAATACCTGATAATAAATATTTGGTTATTCTCTATCTATGACTCTGCTGGGTAAGATTTTATAGGCTATGCTATGTTTTGGGTAAGGTTGAAGCCCATCTCAATCTCCACTCACCCAATTATTTTCTTAATCCCTACTTAGTTCAATCATGCTTTATTGAATCACTACAAGTTCCACAATACACATTTATAAATTACAAAATCTATAACTAAAAAATTAAAACAGTGACACTAACTCATGTTATAATAACTAAAAAAATACAATATGTTTCCAAAAAATTATATCAGTATATGTCATGATAATATTGTGCAAAAAAAGTGACACTAACTTACATTGAAAAAAAAAAAACTGTTTTTTTACCATCCATTATTAATTGGTTTGGGTTGAAGTAACTTAGAAATCAACCCCACCCAAAAAAACACTAAATCTAGTTTATATAACTGAGCAGAAGGAGAAATTAATGTTGTCTCATTCATACCATGAATCAAACAGAAGCTGGCAAAGGTATGTATAAATGTATGTTTCAAAATAATTTGGCTTGGGATACAAAATTGAGTAAAAGGTTTTAAGAACAATGAAATGCAAAAATAGTGTTAATTGTGAATGGCACTTGCAGATCCTTTGTCAGAAGGTGCAATGAACCCTTCTCTCCTCATCTTATCTTCCTTGGATTTTCTGCAGAAAACAACCCAAGAATTGACCTCCAAAGCAATGCAAAGGCCAATGAGGGTAGAAAGCCCTAGGCAGTAAGTGAGCTTGAAGTAGGACCTGCTGGCTCCCATCACCTCAAATCCTTGAAAGACATTGACAAAGCCAAGCACCACACAGGAGTACCCAACAAAGTGGTGGTAGGACTTCCAGTACTTTCTGAACTTGTTCCTTGCGTTTGGCCTGAACAACAGTGCCAGAGTCTGCAACGCCCCTAAGCAGAACACGGCGATTCCAAGCTTCCGGTGAAGCCTATACTCCACTCCCGGCGACAGTTGCCCCAGCCGGATTCCTATGCCAAACCCCACACTTCCCAGAACGAAACCAAACAGTTGTACTCCTGCATCATTCATGCATGTTATTCTCATTATACATGCACTTTTCCATCCAACAATCTTATATTTCGTGGCAAAAGTAAAAAGAAAGATGAAATGCAAATGGGTTTTCGAAATTAAGTATTGCAACTAAAAAAAATGCGGTCTTGCAATTGAAATGGAAGAATGATAGTAACGTGAAGAAGTGACCTGCATGAGCATAGAACCATGCAGGTCCGAGTGCTTGAATGTGGCGAAGGTAGCGTGCGGTGATGGCTCCGATGGGTAAGAGAATGCCCCAGGAGATGGCGTTAAGGGTGCCGTGGATCACTCTCAACATGGTAAGATCCGTGTGCTGAGGAGCAGAGGATCCCGACAAGACGTCAAAGGTGGCAATGGAAGAGAGGTCGGTGGAAGTGGTTGGATGAATGGTGGGGGAGTAGCCCTGCACGTAAAGTCCCCTGTTCCAAACAAGGTGGATCTTCGTTTTGTTCGGTTGCAGTTTCAAGGTGCCGTAGATTTGGATGGCGGCGCCGTTGTGTACGGTGGCCATTTTTCCGCCGTACATGGCGGCGGTGGAGGAGAGGAGATGGATGTCAAGAGGGCGAGAGAGAAGTGGAGATTTTTGAAGCTTCACTGTGGGGTCTAAGATGTAAGGTAGAAGCACTATTTGGCCGGAATTTGGGTCCGGGAAGGCTATTAAAGCACGTGTTCCTGTCATTTCAGGCGAAGTGGGGTTTATGCCCCATCCAACCCACCCAGAAGGTGATATGAAGCTTCCAAAGAAGACAAGTTCCAAGGTTGAGTTGTGAGGGTGGAATGTCCATGCTATGGAGGCTTGTTGGGTGGGGAGGTTCATGCATTTTTGGAACGTTTTCGTGGCTGTTTCGACTGTGCAGTGGGATGAGAATGCAATGTGGGGAAGGGAACATAGAAGGGAGAGGTAAAGAAAAAGCATGGTGGCGTTGATGGAGGGAGAATTTGAGTGAGTGATGGATAGGGAGAGGGAGAGAATTAATGGTTCATGGTTCAGTTCTTTTGTGAACAATGCTGTGTTTTGTAATGATGTGTTAAGGGTGCCATTATGGATTTTGAGCACGTAATAAGTGCAAAACGTTAGTGCTTACTTTCTTTTTCCTTGACGTGGGTGCTTGACTTTGAAGGGAAGACAATGTTGTATATATGTGCGTTTGGTGGAAATGGGACATTGTGATTGGTTATAAAATTTGTAATATATAGTATCAAAGGAGATATTATGATGTCCACCTAGTGCGGCTACTCCTTTTGATTGTAGTCGTTGTCTTCACGAGATACGGTAGATTGATGTCTGCATATTATGGTGCTTGGCTTTGAAGCTATGCCATAATCATTCAACTTCAGAAAATTTAACTTACTGGTGAGTGTTCACTCATCTTCTATACCAAGTTAACTGGTGAAACCAAATTATGTGGTATAATTTTAAAATGCTCAATGTGCAAAGTTAAAATGCTACCTAGAATATTGTATTCTTGTCAAATAAAAGGATTATCAACATCATCATAATCTGTCTATGTTGAAAATATCAAATTTTAAAAAAGTAAACGGAGTTTGTTGGTACATATTGGAGGACTATTTAAAACATGTCTTGCTGTGAGGCCGAAAATTTATTCAGATGTCAGTTCTAATTTTGGTTCCAGCCGTAACTGTAATTAAAGCAAGCCCAAAGTAAGTGAACTAAAAACATTTTGGGTAGGCCTAGTGAAAAGCAATTAGAGTGAAGTAAATATATGGACCAAAACAGAAACGCTGAATATAAATATAACAGAAAATAAAAATTAAACAAATAAGTTATTCAAATAAGTTAGACAAAATCCAATCTTCTATTTACGAAGTTATAGTTAACTCTCCCAAATGAATATCACATGTGCCAAAAAGAAAAACCACGACCCAAATAAACTTCACATGAGAAATTTGGGACGCGAAGTATTCAACATGGAACTTCACAATTGTCCAAAGATTTGCATGGATGATCCTTGCATTGAAGAGCGATTATCTCGCTAATTACTTGTTGTTTATCTGCTTGAAAATGGTCGTCCGCTGAAACATTATGTGTAGAGTTAGCTTACATCACCAATTCAAAATAGAAATACCATACATTGAAGTGATGCAAGATCTTTATACCTTTTTCGTAATTGAGGTTTTCCAAAAATTGCAAAAGCTTGTGTTTGTTTGTGACAAGGACGCTCACAATTTCAGGAGGCTTATTTTGATTTGCAACAAATAGCTGTCAATACCAGAAATTACAGTAATTAAATTCAAAGCTCAATTTAGAATTAAGATCTCTAAAAAATAAATATTATCTCCATTCCAGACCTTGAAAACGTGGAAGGTGTTCAATTGAATTGTCTTGTTTGAATCCTGCAAATTGAGAGAAAACAAAAATAATAAGTACTTTTATATTGGGTTTGCAGGTCTGAAAATTTAATGAGTATAGGAGAAAGCATACTCTTAGGAGGTTCATGAGGATCCTCATATTATCCAACGAGCTCACATACCGAACCATCACAGCAGCATTCGAGCGATCCAATAACATATCACCCAATAACTGTTTTTTTTTTTTTTTTAACAGCATAATTTGAACAGCATAAAATATCCAATAACATATCCCCTAATTTTAAGGAACCAATCACAGAAGAAATTTACCTTGATAGCGTAACGTCTTGTTAAATAATTGGTGGATTCAAGCAATCGAGAGTTGTACTCTTTGAAGAACTGACAGGCAGAGAGTAAACGGTTTAACTGATACAACTTAAAATGTAGATAGAAGCATATATAAAACGTAAAAAGCTACTGAAATTTTGGATAGAAACAACCAAATTACTCATAGTATAATAAATTTGTTGACAGTGAACAGAAAATGACTTGATTTAGTCATGTAGACTTCAAGTGAATTAATTTTTGGCTCATATGCCTTACAACCACGCATGTTGACATCAACAGAACCTTAACATTCCACCAAGGACGCCACGAACTCATGACAAGTGGAAGCTTGGTAAATCAGGTTCAAGTTATTAACTAAACTTTTAATTCACATGCATGTTGGATGATAAAACAGTGATAGGAGAAAATTGTATCCCTCTTTGATAGCCTTGATTCCTTTTACATTGTCTAATATTTACAGATGTACCCTGTGCCTTAACATAAATTCTAATGAATTTGTAAACTTGTATAGAGGACTTACCCAGTCATAATTTTTTGAAAGAAATTCAGCAACTGTCGATTTATGTCTTGTCAATAACTCCTGTGTTATCAGTCAGGGAAATGGATCAACTTAATTTAACTTTTATGAAATTGTCCTAAGAGCAAAATAGTGGTACTAAGAACTGTTTTTTTTTTTTTTTTTTCATAACTGATGCAGTTTTAAACCGTTTTTACGAAAATAGATAAAATTAAAAAATATATATATAAAATTGGATAAGTCTTGGGAGAAGAGAGGACTTTAAAAATAAAAGTCGTGTTCCAAATCGGAAAAGTTGTTTTTGTCATATTAGAAGTGGTGCAAGGTAAAACAATTTCTTTATGAAGTCTAAGTAACATTACTTTAGTAAAGATTTTTTTTTTGAATGAGTTTTTTTTATTTAACTTTTTTTTTTCAATCATAGTTGTGCTATGTAGCATAACTTTAGAGTATTGAATTGTTTTTTTGGACGTGTTAACTTTTTTGTTTAGTTTTTTTTTGTGGGCATGATATTTTTTAAAAATTAAATTTTTTCAAGTATGTTAATTATTTTTTTTAATTTGTTATGATATAATTGAATTGGTTTAATTATGTAAAATATTTAATATAATAATATTTAAATAATAAAATTAAAGTATATGAGGATATATGATAGAAAAAAATATTAATTAAGTTACATGTAATTTTAATATGATTAATTAAATGATACCGTTATCTACTTTAATTTTATTATTTAAAATGTTATTATATTAAATATTTTACATAATTAAATCAATCCAATCATACCATAACAAATTAAAAAACAAATAAAAATTATCTATTGAGAAAAATTTAATTTTAAAAAAATAACATACAAAAAATTAAAAAAAATTAACAGGTTAAAAAAAATTAAATAAAAAAAATTCACACATCCAAAAAAAATCAATACACGACTTCATAAAAAATAGAAAACTATATTAGCAGGTATGATATAACAATATTCTAATTAAAACCAGATTCCTACTTGTGACACGATTTTAGCTGTCCAAACATGAGTAATGATCATAAAAAGTTTCAAATCAAAGTTAATTCTTGCATAGATACATTGAAATCAATATATATATATATATATATATATATATATATATATATATATATATATATAAGCTTAGATGGCTTAAGATATTATTTGTTTGAATGTCGTACAAAATAATGAAAATATAAGATGCAACAATAGAATAATGCTATGGATGCAATGCCAAATTATTCTTTTATCTGGGGCCGTTATTGCAATGTGTAGATTTGTGAAAACAGTAAACTATATTATATAATATAATAAACTGGAATGGTAGTTTGACACCATCTATATTTGATTTTAACAATATAAAATTACATATACATGACAACAAAATTTATGAATGAAATATTATTATAATTATTATATAAGTAAGTTGTCTAATGTACCTAATCGTGGTTATCAAAATACTGCTGTCTACATATCATAAACATGGAACATTATCGGAATCTTTTATATTTTATAAGTTTTTTTCTGTAAATGTTTCCTGAAATTTTGAAAACTTACGAAAAATTTTGCAATATTTTTTATACAAAATTTACAAAAAGAATTCTATGAAAAAATTCATTTAACAGACAAAAAAAATTAGAAATATGAAATTTTAACAGTAAAAATCTTTTTCATGGTAAAAATGTATAGAATTTTGGGAATGAAAATTGAAAAATAATATATCATAAACATACTTTAAAAGTTGCAAAGGCATCGGATGCTATCTCAAAATTTGGTAGTTGAACGTAGTCAAAGAACTTCTTCATGTTATCAGATTCCAACACATGTCTGAAAAAAAAAAAAAAACATTTTTAATCTGAGCAAATTCATAAGAAGCAAATCTGATACCTATTATAACATGAATAAGATTATGATCTTAACTCAAGAACACATATATGAAATTAATTAACAAATAAATGGAATTGGTACCTTGCAACACTCTGGTGGCGAATGCACTCCCTTGCAACCGCACCATTCGTCAAAGCAACGTCACCGTCTTTCTCATAACTAACCAAATCAAGTTTTGTAACAAACCATTTATCCAACGCGCAAAACCACGAAATAAAATTAAAAAAAAAAAAACAATAATTCAATGCGCATTGAAGAATCGGTACCCGCGTATGAGCATGTCCACAAGATCCAAGTTCTTTTCCAGGTACTGAGAAGCAATTAGTTGCGAATTAACTTTTTGCTGTTGCAAGTTTGCAATTACATGCGTTGCATCTTGGCGAGTCTATTCAAATTAATTCTCACAAATTTAATTTGAGAAAAAAAAAGAAATAAAAAAAATCATATACGGTGACAAAAATGGCTACCCCGAGTTTGAGTTTCGACAGATAGAGGATGAAAATCCGAAACGTATCGTCTTTGAAAAACTCGCGAGTGACCTGAGCACACGCGTCGGGATTTGGCTCCGATTCAGCGGTTCCGTACAGAACCGTCCTTATCTCCAGTATCGTTTTGCTTAGCTCCGATTGCTGCAACACATTTCAAAAACGCAGCGTTTCAAATTCTGTATGAAGGTAACAGGAAATTGGAAAGGAAGACATTAATGAATTAAATGAATAAATAAACAGCAATTAATTACCTTTTCTTTGCGTTTACTTTCTTCGCGTTTAGTTTCACGCGTGCATGGTTTGGTGTCGAGGGAGGTGATGAGTTCTCGGGCATGGCTCACGAGCTCCGCCGGTGATTTGGGCTTTTGCTTGAAGATGCCTTTCTTCATCTTTCTTAATTGATTGATTGAATGATTGAATGATTGGAACAGGTTAATGTTAATTAGGGTTTTGCATGAGAAATGAGGGAAAGGAGCACGTTATTATTATGCATGTGTGTGTGAGTGGAATGTCTGAAAACGGTTATTTTGGGCATCAGAAAACCAAGGTGAGTTGTTGTTGACACCGATTATCTATTCAGGCACACAACTTTAGGGCAAGAGTTATTTTGGACACGTAATTGTTTTTTATTACCATTATGAATTTAACGTATGTTATCAACTTCATAACAATTCAGGCACCCAACTTAGTAATAAGATACTTCATGATAAAGTTTTAATTGTTTTACTGCAACGTTACCCTAATAATTGAGTATTTTATTGTTTCTCACAATAACTCATTTATTTTAATAATATATATAAGTTCGTGTTCTTTCTGCTTACCATATGATATTGTTGAGCTAACTTCGATTTTACTGTGAAAGTTAAAGATGTTCTTATAATACCGGTTAATCTTTCCATCACTAAATATTTGATTGGCTCTATAGCATAGTTATTAATTCTAATTTAAAATATATAATTTTACTTAATCTTGTGTTTTAATTATTTTGTTGTAAATTTTGTTTGGATGTTTCAAAATGTTAATACTTAAATTTATTAATTTAGAAAAAAAACTAATCTAAAACTTGCCCAAAAATAAGGGATTATATGAAGTTGTTCTTAACTTGGTATAAATTTGGGGCTTTGAACGAAAACTCACATTAATTTCTCAATTTTAATTAGCATGAATGTATGTTTTAAATTAATGATGATACTTAATTTCAAAGTAACATTAATTTATCATTTAAATTGTATACTTTCCAGAAATAAATACGTGACAATATTTACTGGATTAAAATAATTGCTAATAATTTATTTTTAATATGTTATAAACAGAAAAATTTTATTACTTTTGTTAGATAAGTACTACATTTTAAAAAAATATCTAAAGAAAGAAATTACATATTTTTTTTAATTACATATGTCTAGTTGATCTAAATATGTTATCAATATTGATAAAATAAATGAATTTTGATTTTGTGTTCTATTGTCCCTCTATATTTCGATTTAATTAATTTTAGTCTTTATAAAAAAATTGTTTTAAGATTGTAAAAGGTAATATATATGTACATTTCTTGTTGGCTTTCTCCCTTCTACTTTTTCTTACTTTTTTATTTTTTTTTTCTTCTCCAATGAAACATGTTGTATTTGCATCTTATAGGTGATTTGTTGACGAATGACATAATAAATATCAAATTTTGCTGGTATAAATTATAAATTATTCTGAAACTATCTTAATAAGAATATTTTAAATTTAACTTAATTTTACTTTTACTAAACCTGTTTTACAGTAAGATATATATTTACTTATAAATTATAAAATAATTTTAATAATTTTATCTTCAGCGGATATAGGATCATCAACATCAATGACTTCAAAATAGTAATTTTATTTTTGTGTTATAATCTATTTAATTCTCAACATATTTCTTAGTTTCAAAAATATGAGAATTTAATTTCTTTTAATTAACTTCTAGAGCTCTTTTTGTTGAAATTTTAGATGATGAGTTAAAAAATCTTATGATCTGGGTTATTTGAGTTTTAAGGTGTTTGATTTTTCTTGGATTCCAAATTAATATATGGTAAGGAAAATTTATTATTTACTTTATTTTAAGTTGATTTGGAATGTCAATATGAAAATAAAAGAATTGAGTATATATTTAACTCGTATAGATAAACTATTTTGGATAATGATATTCATATGTTGATGACGAGAATTTAGTACGAAATTATTTTGGTTACTAAGTTTTGTGAAATAAAAAAAATTAATATTCTAATGATTGTTTTGAAATTGAATTGTGATGAAAATTGAATCTAGATCATACAAATGATATTGTGAATGTACGACATGTATATATTAGTGTCAAAATTATATTGGAATGGTGGAGAATGACTAGATTTAGATTTTAAGTTTTGGACTAATTTTGTGCTTGTTTGTATGTTTGAGATCTTCCTAATTTTTGTTCAAATGAGATATTTTTACTAAAAAAATTTCTAAACAAGATAAAACTTAATTTCTGTTGAATCTAAATTTACAAACCAAATGTAGTCTTTTTATACATTATTTTTAAGATTTTGGCACTTAAGTTATATATTTGTGTGTGTAGATTGAGACAGTATATGATTAAAATAACAATGGATATTGAATTATAGTTAAGTTACATACTTGAAAATGTAAGAATGTTGTATTGATCTTGTATGCATTCATACACATTAAATAAAAAATTAATAGAGATATTGTTTTTCCATAATCTAAGTCACAAATTAAAATATCGACTTATGAAAAAGTTGAGAAAAGTTTCTTACACACCCAGAGCCTATTTGATATATGAATATTACTTACCTTAATCTTTGATCTTAAATAATGATGATTTAAAATTTTAATTAGAATATTAATTTATAATAAAATATACTTAATATTAGATGAATTTTGAAAGACTGTATATATTGTTTAACATGTTATTAAATCTGTTGTAAATCTATAATAAGTAAAGATAATTGAGATATGATATGTTGAATATAAAATGAATTATGTTAAAACACGTATCATAATTAATGATATGGTTTTTGTTCATTTGTATTTTTTTTTTTAATTTTAAGTAACTTAATTGTGTGATCGTTTTGATTAACCAGAAAAATAATTAATATTTTCTTCTTATTATTTTTGTTAGATTTTGCTTATTATTTTGATATAGTTTAGGTTAAATATAATTATGTGTCATAATCCATGTATACTTACGTAAGTTCTTTATTGATATTACCTTTACTTTATGTAATAGTTACTAATAGTATAGCATATTTTTGTATCTCATGGTGGGTTACGTGTGCTAGAGAAGAACAACAAGCTCTTTCCAATCTAAAAGAAATGAAGAATAAAGGAAAAAGAATTATTATGATCAAAATCTAAACATTTTATATACAGAGAAGCCTTAGTAACGAAATATATTTAATATATCACGAACAAAACTACATTTGAATTATGTAAAGATAAAAAAAATATTATTGTTTTTATATTATATATAATGTTTATTTTTGTTATGATCAGTTACCTATGAATATAAATTATTACCATTATTATTATTATTATTATTATTATTATTATTATTATTATTTTGTTTATTTTTTCATTCGGGACAAAATCTATATTTTTAGTATATTAAAATAATAAATCAAATTTCTTCCAACTATATTAACTTTCCAGTTTTTTCTAAATCTTACACAAACATCTCTTTTTATTTTAAAATCATCACCATATTACTCTTTCTTACTTAGAAGCGTCCCTCATGTTATAATAGGATACATAATTTTAAAATTGATAAAAGATTTAAACATATTTAAATTTTGATTTTTTTATTTTATTTTTTTAAAATGCTTAAAATCCAAATACGTATTTAATTATATTAATTATAACAAAATTCAATCCGAACTAAACTAATAGAATTAAACTATTAAGATTGAAGTTTTTTTGTTTACTACAAATGGAATATGTAAATTCTTATTATTACGCTAATTTAAATGCTTTAAACGAATTGAGTATTTTTTTTTTTTGAGAAAAAATAACCTCCCAATTTGAATATAAAAACAGAGAATTAAAAGAAGGGCGTTGTAAATATTAGTTTCAGAGCGCGAGCGAAGCGAGGGTAATTGACTCTTACGCTTGTGTTGTGTTTTGTTAAAGTCTCTTCTTACTTGGATCTGATTTATCTCAGCCCTCAGGTATGTTTCTGTGTTTTCCTTTTCAATTCAAATTTTGTGTTACTGGGTCTGCTTCCATTTCTTCTAATTGTTGTTAAACCCATTAAGCAATACCCACTACCTTGCCTTTCAAGTGTTTGATCAAAGTTCCCAATGCAATCTTTTCTGAGAAATGGCTTCTTTTCATTGTTGACGTTTAAATGTTTCTGGCTTCGCTTGTTGGTTCCTCATCTTTAGCACACTGCCTCAAGTTCGTCTCCTACCTTTGCCTCGCCAGTCTTGCCCTTCGTTTTTTCTGTTGCTCTTTTATTTCGCAAATTTTGGGTGAATGGAGGGATGTTGAAAGGGGAAAAGTTTATATTTAGTTGATATTTTGAATTCTGCATTTGCCAGATATTCAAACCATGAAATTAACTTATATTTTTGTAGATACATTGAAATGCTCGGCTTCTTGTTTCATATACCAATGTGGCTGAGAGTTGATAATTTTGTTGGGATGGTTGTTGGTTTCTTGAGTTATATTTGTTATGCTAAAAGCTGACACAAAAAGGTGATTTTTTTGAAATTATATGCTTATATTAGCAAGGGTTATATTTTAAAACAGATATGGTTATACCACCCCCAGTGAGGCCTCCCAGGATTATAGATTTTCTCAAACCTTATGTTCTGAAGATGCATTTTACCAACAAGTATGTGAGTGCCCAGGTGATTCACTCCCCAACTGCTACTGTAGCCTCTTCTGCAAGCTCACAAGAGAAAGCCCTGAGATCAAGCTTGGAAACTACTCGCGATGTGGCTGCAGCTGCAAAGATTGGGAAGATACTAGCTGAACGCCTTTTGCTCAAGGACATTCCTGCTGTTTCTGTTCACTTGAAGAGAGAGCAGAAATATCATGGTAAAGTTAAAGCGGTTATTGATTCTCTCAGGGATGCTGGTGTTAAGTTGCTTTGAGTTATGATTGCCTGTTCAATTATACCTCAGAGGCCATCCTGGTTGGATCTTATTTTCCTTTTTATTTTTAAGTTGTCATCATAACAGGAAGTTACTCATTGAACATATTTCCCTATGACCTTGGTTAATTACGTTTTTGAGAAATAGACGAGTGTTGATGTGCATCTGTGTTTGTTTTATTGTTTGCATATATTCTAAGTCAGTTGAACAGAAAAACACGTGAGAGGAAGGACAGACGGACGTCGAGTTAAGCATTTCTAGCTGAAATACTAACACATTGGAGTGGTTTGCTTTATTCATTTGTCCAGTTTCCAATGCCAATCCAAGCACACTTAGTATCTTTCGCGTAAGACCATAAAATTGCTTTTAAGGGATATATCAACTGTGATTCACTCACCAAAATTACATGTTAAACACAAACATACCCTGTTAATGTTGGTATTGTTAACACCTACTGATGTATGTAGATACATAATAGTAGTAAGCTTCTTTAGGTTCCCTCTTGCATCAAAATTTGCATTGTTAGCCAGCGACTGTGAAACTTGGCTGTAGAAGCAGCATACCATTTAAGAATGTGGTAATAAGTGATATTAAAAGCAAATAGTACAATTAATATTTATAAATTCATGGTTAAAATAAATAGGAAAAAATTAGAAAAAATATTATCAAACTAAAACTGAAAAAACAAGTTAATACATTAAGTGTTATAATGTATCAAATTTAACACAATACAAACAAATTTAATACAAAAAATGTTTTTATTTTTTTATTATCCTCTATTGAAAGAATCGGTTAAATAATCTGGAAGCTGCTTAAAACTTTAAAGGATCACACCAGTCAAGTGTCAATAATTTAAATTTAAACAGCATTCAACGTTCCGTCTAAGTAACTGTGTATCGTGGAGAAAGTCTCCTGTACATATTTCTTAAATATAATTAATTCTTCAAAATAAAGTTACATAGGAAAAACATAATTTGTAATAAATAATGGTAAATTACATATTTAAGAAATAGAGATGTCTTGATTATTAATACAAAATATTTTATTTTATTAAACAATAAATAAGACATGCGTTTCAACCATTGGATTAAAAACATAAATTATTAGAATAAATTAAAATATTTTAAATTTACATTTTGAAAATGATCTCTAAGGAGACTACAGATGAGAAAGATGAGGCCACGCCCGCAAAGACGCACCAAATATTATAAATTTGACCAGTTACTAAACAAAATAGTCTGTAATCAACAAATCCACTTATTATGCATTATAATTAAAAAAACTTATATTTAGGTATTTCTCAAATAAGCTATATTATTAACAAAAAACGGTTTTATAAGCTGTTACCTGTCAAACGGCAATACTACAATTTTTCCGTCAGAATGTCAAAGAAATTTATTTCTTCTATTTTAAATTTATAAAATACAAAAATTTCACAACTAAAGGGACTACTAGAGCATTTTAGATAAGTGAATTAAGTCATTAAATCATGTACCATTTTGATTTTATATAATATAACAATCAATTTATTTCCCATAAACATTATTCTTGCAACCTCAACATCTCAGAGTCCCTTAATCCTTGATATTTGTGGAATGTGTTGGAATTGCTGCAATCTCGGTTAATTTCATTTTTTAAACGTCAGAAATGTTAATTACTTTTTTAACAATACTCTAGTTCATATTTCAACCTATAATATGTAACTATGCAAATGCGGACATTTAATCCAACATCATTTTATCTCAAGAACTTGCAAAAACGATAATTTATATGCACATTATCAGAACGAAAAGTAAAAAGAGCATGTCTTTGTAATTTCTATTGGGCTTTTCACAAAAATAATAAATAAAAAATCTCCAAACTAAAAACTGTGAAGTGTTGGAATCACATAATAAAATTACGTCGTACCCATTCATTCATATGGGTTCGTTCAGATCATGTTACTAAAAACAACAATACAAAATGTAAGAACACTCTTTGCAGTGAATCCCAAAACTGATTTGCGCAACACAGCTAGGAAGACAAACTCAACATATCTCAAGACCCAGATTGCGATCTATTCTTGATGTAGTTGCCATATCTTCGAGAGACGCCAGAATCAGATAATGTGTCCCATATCTACAAATCATAGGTTCCAACAGTTATTTCACACAGAATCAGAGAACAAATAAAGAGCAAGAAAGTATTTCTCATCCCCCCTTTTCACTTACTTGCAATTTACCCTTTGAGCCTCCTATAGCCAACAAGAAGGGATTGTCCTCTGAGAAAGAAATTTTAAAGATTGCCCCCTAACAAACACCATTAAAAGAAGAAGTCATCAGTTCCAAATTAATATATGTATATTATGATTCGTAGAAACTTTCCCATTAGAAACGATGGAAAAAAAAGGAAAAACAAACGTACAGCTTTCGGAGCTTTAGATGCTACGCAAGAGGGTTGGTTGTTCGACAAATCCCAAAGTTTTACCTGTGACGAATAATAGCGCTACCAGATAAGAGGAATTCCAATCTGCAAAGTGTACAGGAAACTAAAAAAATTGACTTCACTATTACCGTTTTGTCCATGGATCCAGTGGCAAGAAGCTGCATGAAAAAGTTGTTCAACAAGGCACAGTTAAACTAAAATACACGATCATTGGTCACCAAAATCAAATGCTAAAAAAGACACATACATTAGGTGCTGATGGATTATAGGATACTGAGGAAACAGGTTTGTCATGTGCATGAAGTGTAAAAGTTGAACTCAGGTCAGATGAGGAATCAGATTTGGCCGTCCGAATATCAAAACCCTTGACAATACCATCTTCAAGACTCACCTAACAGAACAATTAAATCAATATTAGTTAAGTAATACTTGCTCATCCGCAAACATGAAAACTGAAATTTGATCCAACAAAATAAGACTGGGCCCCTCTTCCACCCGCAAAACCCTTTTTTGGTTAATATAAATTAGATAATCACACACACACACTTGAAAGTTAGTAGCTAAAGAATGTTAGCAAATATTTTATCAAAAATGTGAAAAAGAGCTAGTATGTTTTTATCAAAAACAAGTTTTATAAAAAAGATGTAATGTTAGTACTCGGGCCTTAGAAATAACTATAACACACCACAAAAGAGTGCTCGGTGTGCGGATCCCATGCCAAGCTCTCTACATCAGCTGTGACTGACCACTTATAGCCAGAATGTGTTGGCATCCTTCCATCTTTCTGAAAATATAATAGATAACGTTATATAGCTAAACAAATTTTGAACAAAAGAGCCAAAATTTTCAAAGTTCAAATACATTGATCTTTAAATAGAATGCCTCTTTCAGCATATCACTATACAACCAAAGATCACAGTATAATAACCAATCAACAGCAGAGTAAAATAGAGAGACGAGTAACCAAGGAATATTGGATAATTACCAAGACGACAGTATGATCAAACGAACCGCTAAGAAGAACCTGTGGTGCATGATGATTCCAAGCAACTGCTTGAACCTATAATGATAAATGAACAAGAGATAATAATAGACATCAGGAAATGTATTGACTCATTTTAAAGTAGTAATCTCTTCCCTTATTAACAAAATGTGTAGCATTGCTCAACAAAGCCACGAGAACGACTTATAAGTTTTTTCACACTTACACCTATCTGCTTTGAATAAATCATTTAATTCAAAGTTCTATAATATCATAATTGTTTCATCTTAGTACATAATAGTACAGTAAAAATAACCTCAGATTGATGCTTTAAATCGTGATTTTCTATATTATATTATAATTACACAAAAGTGTGTCAGCATGAAGAAGAAAAAGTCATTTCATCGATAAAATGAATTGACCTTATGAAAAAAAATAGATTATACTCTAGCTAATTTCTTGCCTTGTCCGAGTGATGCTCCATTGTGATATCACACTTCCCAGTAACCACATCCCAAATCTTGACCTTCTTGTCAGCACTGGCACTTGCTAGTATATTCCTTTTTTTAAGAAAAAATGTCAAGAGAGGTATCAAGGATGAAAGAAAAAATGTCTATATATATATATATATATGTGTGTGTGTGTGTGTGTGTGTGTGTGTTTGTGTGTATAAAAGAAGGAATCAAGCTATTCCAAGCATAAATCTAAGAGTTATCCCTCATCCTCACCCATTATTTTGCTTAAATAATGGTTTTAACAAGTAATTCACCTTTAACTGTTACATTCGACAAATAGTGAGGATGAAGAGTAGTTCTTTTGAGACATTCTTGAAGCAACTTAATCTCTCTTTCTTTCTCTCTAAAGAGAATTCAGTTTTAATTTTACAAACCTGTACTCCTTGTTCCAAGCAAGACCAAGTACCGAGTCAGTGTGACTGCCATCTTTGTATTTGATTGATTTCTGCTACGAAACAGTTTGAAGATTAAGAAAATGAAATGCTTATGAAAGCTGGAAATTAGATTTCAATAAGAAATGGCCAAATATATTTAGTCCAAAAATGTGAAACGCTTAAAGAAAATAATGATGGAAAGGGTTTTAATATCAGTTCCAAGATCATTTTATTGCCAGTCTATCTTCAGTTGGGACATGAGCAATTTCTAAATTACGTCTAACAAAATAGTACAGGCAAAAATACGGATTTTGACAGTTGTTGCTTCAATCCTCATATGCCCAAAGACCTCTGTAATTTCAGTCCTACTAAATTCTATTCACAATCCCCAATGAAAGTTATAAAATTCATGAATCACAAAAAAACATACTCAATTAAGTTTTATGAAAACCATTACACACACAATGAATTGCTAAGACTTAGAATATCAACAAGGACTTGAAAGCACAAACTACGGTAATCACGTGATTATAAGGGGATTGAAATTAACAAGAATGTACAACAAACCTTTTTTCCCTTTTTCTTTTTCTCTTCAAGTCCACCCAAAACCACACATGGCTGCACCTCATCAATCTGAGAACAACAGAAAATTACAATGTATCCGGCAAAAAAAAATTCTCTTTTTGTATATGACAGCAAGGTTAAATTTATGCACTCAATGCACTTACAACGTCAAGGTCCCAAATTTCTATGGAAGGTTCCATTGATCCAACAGCTACGAAGTTCCCTGTGATCGCAATGAAATTAAAATAAGCTCATAAAATAAAGCAAAGATATCAAGCATGTCTCTAGTAATTTTAAGCAGAAATTACAAAGGTGGTGATTTCGGGTAATCCAGACCTTGGAAAAGTTACTCAAACATTGAAAAGAGAAATTAATGGTCACACAACAGAAGTTAACATCACATATTAATGTCACTATTTTGTGATGCAATTTGGCGTTTAAATACAACTTTTTCCATTCACCTTTGGATAAAATATGAACTGTTCATGTTTTCAGCATGCTAAAATGGAGGTAGAATCACCAGATCGTATAATTAAGATGGTTTACAAGTTTTTCTTCAGAATTTTTTATATTTTCACTTTTCTAGGAGTCCTTCAATTCAATTAATTGTTGTAAGCTGGGGAATGAATTGCACAAAACAAACATCAGACAATTTGATCAACACAAATATACACATGAGAGGTATCGTGCAAAAGACCAATGGTTTAAACCTCTTTCTCCTCCTTTAAGAGGGCAATCGAGCCAAGCTGTGCAGAGTGGAAACGCTGGAATAATGATGTTATGGTGAGGATACAGGTTCATTTCATTGGAATCTGCATCCTCGAGTACCCAAACCTGCAGTGCAGGAAGAACGTGTGGTAAGTATATTTTTTGTATAGTAAACAAAGTAGAGGAGTATCAGTACAATATACCATCACTCGACTTCACAAGCCAAAAGACATTTAACTCACCTCGAGATAACTCACATCATCTTCAGTACATGCATAAACAATGACAGAATCAGTTGGATTAATAATCATGTCTTCGAGATCATCGGAATCATCATCCTGAAGCATCAGAACAACGTACGAGATTATAAGAAGAACCACGCTCATAAAGTGACCAAGTGTTGAAACTTACGTTTTTATCTTTCAGATAAGGATCCATCTCGTTACTCTTATAATAAACATCACCAATTGCGGAACTGAATAACTCAACTCCTAAACAAATGACAAGCATATAAATAATCACATAGAAGAATATAGAGTTACATGATGATAGAAAGATAGACACCTTCGTCTTCGTCGTCGTAATGGTCCATGTCAAGGTCCTTTAAGGCGGCGGTTATATCGTCAGTGTTTCCGTTGGATGCTTTGCCAACTGCATCCGCCACGGTTAACGCTTGCGCCACTACTTCATCGTTGGCGTCTTCATTGTCACTGTCTTCACTATACATAAATAAAATTAAGTGAATGTTAGAGTTTATTGAGTGAATGGGATTTGATAATTTTGTTGGAACTAAAGGACCTTGCTGTTTTGTGGTTGGCGATGAGCTCTTGAATTTCTTCTTCAGGAGGAGGATCAGCGACGACGGGCTCCGACTTCGAAACCCCTTTCGGCACCCACGATATCGCAGAAATCATTTTCGTTTGAGAGACGACGGAGCTCAACCAGCAGCCAAAAGCCTTGCTGTCCAGAGAGGGTTTATAGGAAAAGGAAACGGAAGGAGAAGAACAACCCTTTAGCGGGGGAAATTTCGTGGGCCTAGGCCCAATACGGGCCAACTCTCTTTATACTAGGCCACTCTTACCGCATCCATTATTCGGATTTTACTTCCTGCATCCCCGTTTTTAACCTGCACGCCCGTTTTTAACTTGCATCCCAATAATTTTCAAAATAACTATTTTATAAAACTTTCACTTTCAAAAATACTTTTAATGTTCAATTCCGACAATTAAGGACATCAATGCAAGAGATAATTAACATATTTATAAAAAGTTAAGACTGCAGGAGAAAAATATAGAGCTGAAAAAGAGAAGTAATATTTTGACTATAAAATTGAAGAAGAAGTAGGAGTGTAAAATAGGAATTGGGAGCGTGTAAAAAGTTATTCCCTTTCTTAACAATAATAAAACTAGGCCCAACTTTAATTTTCCAGCGCAATCCCGCTAAACCACTCCCTCTCTCGCTTCCCAGGCGTAGCTGCTGGTTACTGCTCCTACTGCGACGTGAGTTCATCTCAGAGTTACTCAACTTCACTCTACTTCATTTCTTTCTCTTTTTCTTTACGAGCTATGCTCACTGGAACGCGCTGCTTAACACTATTAGTTTTTTCCTTTCGTTCTGTTTCTACGCTTCTATATGCTGTGCCGCACTTTCACTAAGCTTGATCTGAATAGCTGCTGAATCGAATAATCCGTGTTTTTCATGTTCTTAAACTCAAATCTGTTCATTAAATGCGACTACCTCTGCTGTGTAGTATAGCTGTATTGTGTATTTTCTTTTCCTTTATCTTCTGACACGTTTTGGAAGTTAACCTAAGAGGTGAATTGGTTCCTGTATAATTCATATTTTTTTTTTTTCTGTTTAGAGAATAGGCCAGGGAATTGCGTTCGAATTTCGATGTGTAGATTTTGCGTTGACCTAACTTTATGATGGACTGTGACGTTGGAGGTGTCGCTGATTCATTGGCTTTGCATACTTGTAAGCGAAGAAGGGTTTATAAAGGCTGCATTGCTCCGTCCGTTGATATCATGACAGAAACTGAAGCTTTTTTGCCTGTCCTGAACTCAAGCGGTTATTATACTAAACCTTCTCTGAAGGAATTAGTGGCCAGGGAGCTTGTGGAACCTGGTTATTGCGGCCGTGTTTCTGATTTCACTGTTGGAAGATTTGGTTATGGATATGTCAGGTATCTTAACGAAACTGATGTGAGGGGGTTACATATAGATGAAATTGTCAAGTTTCGTAGGCACGAGATAGTTGTATACAGTGATGAAAATGATAAGCCTGCAGTTGGTGAGGGCCTTAACAAGGCAGCTGAAGTAGTTTTGGTATTAGACAGTGAAATATTGAAGTCTAAGGAGGGGAAGGAAGATGTTATAGTGAAGAAATTAAAACAAATTACGGAGAGACAGGAAGCGCAATTTATTTCCTTTGATCTAGAGACTGGTGAGTGGAAATTCTTAGTTGAACACTTCAGCAGATTTGGGTTTGGAGATGATGACGAGGAGGACATCGTTATGGATGATGCTGAGGTATATGATGTTGAGAAAGAATCACCATCAAATACCGATGAAGTTGAGCTTTCTCATTCTCTTCCTTCTCATCTTAGGCTTGATCCTGTCAAAATGAGAGAAATGAGATTATTGATGTTTCCAGATGACGAAGAGGTAGAAGACTTAAGTCGCAAATCATCTTCTGACAAGCAGTATGTACGGCCTTTACAGAGTTCTGCTCAAGTAATTAACCATCGCTCCACCCCACCAGTTGCAAGAAAAACTCCAGTTCCATTACTTGAGTATAAACATGGTAATTTTGATTCAAATTCTCCTGGAGGCATTTTGATGGTTCAGCAGCATAAGGGCATGCCTCTTAGGACAGTTAAATCGCAAGGTTTTAATCTAGATCTCAAACATGAAACTCCAGTATCTGGAAACTATGCTCACAATATAGTTGATGCTGGCCTATTTATGGGTAAGTCATTTCGAGTTGGGTGGGGACCAAATGGCGTTCTTGTACACTCTGGTGCACCTGTAGGAAGCAGTGGTGATCACAGGATGTTATCGTCTGTTGTCAATTTGGAGAAAGTTGCTTTTGATAATGTGGTCAGGGATGAAAATAAAAAAGTGAGTGAGGAACTTGTTGAACATGCTTTGGTATCTCCATTAAAGTTTCACAAAGGAATAAAACATGTGATGAAAGAAGTTGAAATTGGTCCCTGCAGGTTGAAACTTCAAAAGGTTGAAGCTAATCGTACGATCCTGTCTGAGATTTCTCATCAGTACTGTGATCTTATAGAGAGGCAACTGAGTGTTCCTGGGTTATCTTCCTCTACTCGTTTGGGTCTGACACACCAAGTAATGACCTGGGAATTAATTAGAGTTCTTTTTTCTGATAGAGAAGAAAAAGGTCAAGTAGAATCTTTGGGTGCTGACAATGAGGAAGATATGATGCAGGATATGAAGGAAATTTCTCAAGATGTTGACCGAGAAGCTCTCCCTCTAATAAGGAGGGCAGAGTTTAGTTATTGGTTGCGAGAGAGTGTTTCCTATCATGTTCAAAATCAAATAAGCTCTGTAAATGATTCTGATTATCTGCAACATATTTTTGTACTCCTGACTGGGAGGCAACTGGATGAGGCAGTACAACTGGCTGTGTCCAAAGGAGATGTGAGATTGGCTTGTTTATTGAGTCAGGCTGGTGGTTCTACTGTGAATCGCTCTGATATAGCAAGACAACTTGATATTTGGAGAAATAAAGGGCTGGATTTTAGTTTTATTGAAGAGGACAGATTGAGACTTTATGAATTGCTTGCAGGGAATATTCATGGTGCATTGCATGATGTCAAAATTGACTGGAGGAGGTTCTTAGGTTTATTAATGTGGTACAAATTACCACCAAACACTTCATTACCCATTGCTTTTCAGACTTACAAGCATTTTCTAGATGAAGGAACAGCTCCATATCCTGTTCCCCTTTTTATTGATGAAGGAACATTAGAAGAGGCTATCAGTTGGAACTCGGATAAGCACTTTGACATTTCATTTTATCTAATGCTTCTTCATGCTAGTGAAGAGACAAAATTCAGCTTTCTGAAGGCTATGTTTAGTGCATTCTCTTCCTCCCCAGATCCACTTGATTATCATATGATTTGGCATCAACGTGCAGTCTTGGAAGCCGTGGGTGTTATCAGTTCTAACGATCTTCATATTCTAGACATGTCATTTGTCTCTCAGCTATTGTGCTTAGGGAAATGTCATTGGGCCATATATGTGGTCCTTCACTTGCCCCTTCGTGAAGATTATCCATATCTTCATGTAAATGTGATTAGGGAAATATTGTTCCAATACTGTGAAACTTGGAGTTCAGACGAATCTCAGCAACAGTTCATTGAGGATTTGGGCATTCCCACAGACTGGATGCACGAGGCTTTGGTATGTATCGTATTTTCTTATTTCTCTATTATTTTACAAAGGAAGAATTAGCAGTAGTGGCATGCATGCCTAATGTGTTGCAGTCCCCTTTCAATTTCACCTATCTCTCTTACTATGTTTGGATGATAGATAATGATGGGAATGGAAAGGATTAGGTAAAAGAGAATAGGTTCGTGTTTGTGGGAGTTTAAAACCAGATTGGAGTGGAACAGTACATCAGGGTACCATTCCAATCTTTTCCCCAAAATAAAACAGTTTATGTTCACCGAAAATTAAGGTGGAATGGTGGGGAACTCAAAGGGTATTGGAGATTTGGAATTGCATCCTGTTCCTATATTAATCTTCCATCCCTTCTTGCTCCATTATGCGAGCATGCTGTATATTCTGATGATATTATTAATTCAGTTTGTATACATATGACATTTTCACTTGGCTAGAGTTTTAAAACCTATAGGATTTATATTTGTTAAAGGACAAAAACTGCTTATTAGATTCATACGAGCGCTCATTATGATCAAGATGTGCCTAAAACTGAATTAAATCGTTTTCCTGGTATTCTTTACCGATTAATTGGTTATGCTAATGCTTTAAATGTTGAAAAGTTTTGTATTTCTTTAAGTGACTCTTGTTTTTGAATGCTTTTGTTGTGTTGGTGCAGGCAATTTATTATAATTACAATGGGGATCACTCGAAAGCCCTTGAGCAATTTCTTCAGTGTGCATATTGGCAGAAAGCTCATGCTATTTTTGTAACATCAGTTGCTCATAGGTTATTCTTGCAATGTAAGTTGTGTGTGCATCTTGCTTGGTAAAAAACACTACCAAATTCTTGTAAAGGCTCGTGCTTTTTTTTATTTTATTATTTCTGGCATATTGTTTAGAGCTTTTACTAATAATCTTTTGCAATTTTTGTGAATCATACATAGGCTAGAATTACCGATTATCTGAACTTCACTTAAATTCTCATTTGGTCATTGCTGCACTGACAGTTCTTCCTGATTAATAAGCAAATGATACTCCAATTGTGTCTTAGGTTTTCCATTTTAAATTGTATGTTTTAAAAGAGGTTCAGCATCTAAGGTCTGGGCTTTTAAAACACCAGTATATTTGTTGGCCAATTAAATTGAAACACCCTTCCTTTCTGAACACTTAATCAGTTCTGCTTTAAGACAATTCCAGACTTTAGGCTACTTTCTGGAAAGCCCACAAGATCACGTCGGTTGTCTTGATTCTCCAAGCATCCTCTTAAACAATGTTTTCACTTTGAAGCATATAATCCATACATCTAATGTTCAAGCATAAATAACACCTAATCTAATACTGCTGTACTTCTTGGTGTGATTGATAGCAATTGTGTTTGGTTTGCATACCAATTGACTCAGGATAAAAGCTAAAAAGCAGTAAGAGAGGGCCTAGATATCATCTGACCCTAGAGTTACAAAGTTGTAACTACGGAAAATCTACACATAGGAAAACCTACACATTTTTTTTTCGGCAAAAAGAATTATATAGATGAAGAGCACAAAAGGGTGCTCCAACCCTTATACAAATAATAATAAAGTTTCAAGGCATCTAAAACCTTGAAGTACCAAATAATATTTGTTATCACCAAAAGAAAATCTCTGTGAAAACTACATGAAAATTCATTAGGATGTATCATCACTACTTTAAATTGATGGAAATCGTTTTATTACTGTATTTCTTTTCAATGGCAGAAAATGACTGGATTTAGTCCTCTTAATTTGGGTTAAGTGTATCATAGATAACTTATTTTATATTTTGTGCAGCAAAACATGCTGAGATATGGAGTATAGCAACTTCCATGGAGGACCATAAATCGGAAATTGAAAACTGGGAGTTGGGAGCTGGAATTTATATTTCATTTTATTTGACGAGAAACTCACTTCACGATGATACCAATTCCATGACCGAATTGGTATGTGAATATCATCCCTCCCATCATCATTTATGTGAAGAATGGTTGTTACTTGATCCTGTCATAGTTTGATTGTGAAGAGTAACTAAAAGTCAAATTGTTTGATCCTGAGCTTGAACCATGGATTGCAATGGTATGAAGTTCTACTGTGGTTCAGAAGACAATAATGCTTGTTTTGTGATTTGAAATACTTCTAGTTGTTGCAATGATTAGATGGGACAATCTTCTAGTAGGCTTTAAAACATGATTTATGAAGTTAGATAACTGTCGTGAATTTTTGCCGTCTGTGTTAAGTATGGTTCATGAAACAAAGTTATGGCAGAGGTTGACATCCATGTCATATTTTCTATTTATATTCGGTTATGTTGTTTGCTAGATCAGGAGAGGGAATATTCACATTCTGGTCTCAATTTCTAGAGATTAGGACCCAATTAAAATCATATAATTTCTTGTTTCAGGATTCTCTTGAAAGTAAAAATGCTGCTTGTCAGGATTTTGTCAGTCAGCTAAATGAATCCCTGGCCGTTTGGGGTGGCAGACTACCTGTTGATGCAAGGTATATACGTTGTCCTTTGCTGTGCATGGAAATATGTTTGCAGTAACTGCATGTTTACCTGTTTTTAGTTGGTACAGCTCTGTTTCTGATTTTATAGGTTGACAAATATACGTATCCTAAACTGTTTTTTGTTGACCACCGAACTTATAAAGAGAAAGAAACAAAATATGATAACACAGTAATATATGCAGTTTTACTTGCTAGTTGCTAGTGTTATTGAAGCTGATTTTACATCATCCAAGCCACATATTTAACCCAATCAATTTAGCACCTGTATGTTTTGACACATTATTTCATTAGCTGAGGTATTTACCCTATCCATTAAGAGACCCGTTTTATTTGCCGTATTCACGTTTTCTACTGATTTTGTAGGGTGGTGTATTCAAGAATGGCAGGCGAGATATGTGATTTGCTGCTATCAGCTGTAGGGGAGGGTGCAACCCGTGATGAGCAATTTAACTGCTTTGACACTGCTTTCAGTGCTCCCATTCCAGAAGACCAACGCTCTGGTCACTTGCAGGATGCAGTGTATCTTTTTACCAGCTACCTCTCAGAGATATCTACGTAACTCCACAACTTATCATTTACTGTCAGATATAAAGTCCAATAGAAAATAGAACTTCATTGTGTTTGCAAGGCAGGTTTTTTATCTGCATATGATTCACGAGATTTGTGTCTTTTTATCTTGGTATTGTATGACAAGCATGAGATGCCGCTAAATCACATTGATTAATTTGTCTGTATGCCAACTGATAAGTGATTAGTATGGATGGGATACGGTTTTGTTATTGTCGTTGTCTAATTAATTTCTACAATGACCTGATAACATAAAACTGAGTTTTGAAATGGAATAAATCGGGGCTTGTGTGTTCTAAGTTTCAAATTACGTGCCAATTTTTAAGGAAAATCTTAACACGAGCCAAATGTTAGTATCGTTCGCTAGCATGAATTGTAGGAAACTATACCATTATAAATTACATTACATTTCATTCGGGGTTTGATAATCTTCGTCTTTATTTGGTTTGAAATTTTGATATGACCGTTTATTTGAATCTAAATTCAATCTGATGATTCAATAATACAAGAGAAGATTTAGTTTTTATACTATATATTAATTTTACATATAATTAAACTAAAATATAAAATTATAACTAATTCCATATAATCCTTTGGTTTAGTTTTAACAATATAAACTGAAAATTAAACCAAACCACACTGAAAGAAAAAATATTTTTGGATTTTCGGTCATCTTTTCAAAACAATTTAGTAGTATGGCGTCTTTATTATTGCCAGCGCGCTTTTTTCTTTCCTTCCCTCCTTCATACTTAGGTGTTCTACAGTAAAGAAGAATAGTGAACCACTGCCAACCATAATACCTCCATCGAAATTGCAACCACCGGCCAAAAACCTCAACCATATGCAACATACCCAAGATTTCAAAAGCATGTGTAATGTTCCATAGATCGGTGTCGTCACTGACTCCAGACCAAATCCTCCGCTACTCTCGATGGGAACAAATCGGACGACGGTTGCTTTCCTGTAGGCTGATCGGAACAAACAGAGATGCGTCAACGGAATCCTGAAACAACCGTGCTTGAGCAGAAGTTGAAGATGAAGAGCAGGGATCCGGATAGTAGGAAAAAAATAAAAAATAAAGAGAAAAGAAAATTCCGACCGCTGATTTTTTAAAACAAACAAATCTAGCGGTTACTAATTCCTCTTCAATGGTGGGAGACACGTGGGTGTTATCCCACCCTTGGACGCGTGTCAAAGGACAGATCAATCATAATCTCGTACTCCAATAAATTTAAGTAACCAGTCGGTGTATATTATTTTTGTTATATTCTTTTTTAATATTTAGAAGATAATAGATTATGCAACATAAAACAAGAAGTATACTCAATTATTTTAACCTAGCCAACAAGTAAATTGAGATGGTTGAAAAGCACTTCATTTCAGGTTCCACAAACATGGAATACAAAATGCAAAACATAGTCTGGATATAATATTACATATTTCAAACAATAAGAACAAGAACACGTAGTTTATATTTCATCATCCCAAAGATCATTGAGTTGTGGTTTGGTAGGTCCACTGATTAAACGACTCTGATGGATTTGACTTATTTTGTTATGATCTTCCTCCGTCAATGTCCAGTTAAATATCTGCAAATTTTGGTTCATTCTTTCTTTATCGTAGCTCTTTGGAACAAAAGTAACTCCTTGTTCATACAACCATCGGAGACAAATTTGAGCTATGGACTTGCCATGAGCATCTGCAATCTCTTTCAGGATATCATTCTCCATCACTTCATTCGGACCCCTGCTTGCACCTTTCCTTAGAGGAGAGAATGCAGTTATGACTATCCCATTTGCATTGCAGAACTCTCTTAGCTTCTTTTGTTGCCATGCAAGATTCATCTCCACCTGTAAAAAACGAATAAATATTAATTCATCTTATTAAGAACCATTCACATAAACAAACGTAAACAAAAACAACACAAACGAGATCATTACTTGATTCACCACAGGACGGATGGTAGCAACGGACAACAAATTCTCAAGTTTCTTCACAGAAAAGTTGCTAACACCAATGGCTCGTGTGAGACCAAGTTTCTGGCACTCTTCCATAGCTTCCCACACACCCTTCACATCAAAAGGCAAGAGATCTTCCACTTCAATGGGAAATGAGAATTTCCCAGGTTGAGAACTGATGGGCCAGTGAATGAGATAGAGATCAAGATACTCTAGTTGAAGAGTTCTGGACACCAAAAACTTAGGGTTAGTAAAATTATCTATGATATTTGAAAAGCATGTTAATTTCAAGCAAAATAATTTATGTATATAAACTTTTACGATAGTTACACAATATAGTCTTTTGTATAATATTCCATGTTATATATAATACATAAAAGGGTTAATTCATTTTATCAGTATATTTTCATAACTTGTAGCTACTTCATGTGGAGTTGTTTAAGAAATGGTCTTGAATTGAGATGAATGACCTGAGTGATTTGCGCAAGGCTGAAACAACAAGATGAGGATGATTGTCAGTGGCCCAAAGTTTGGAAGTGACAAAGAGATCTTGACGAGAGACAAGACCAAGGTCAAGTGCTTCTTTGAGAGCTTCTCCAAGAGCCTGCTCAGAGCCATAAGCAGCAGCAGTGTCAAAGTGTCTGTAACCCTGCTTTATGGCCTCTATGATTGCTTCCTTTGTGTCTTTCTTGCAGGTGAAATCTGGTGCAGACCCCATTCCAACCACTGGCACCCTCTGTTGGGAAGAGGAGTTTGGAAGCACCAGTGTGGGGATTTCAATAGCAGCCATTGTAACAAGTGGTAATGAACTAGTATAGTTTAGTAGTTTTAGTGTAATGTAATGTAACCAGGAACCAAAACACTACTTGGTTGCAGTTGATGGAGACTACTACTGGGGTGGTCACCCTTTTATACAACAAAAGTTGGTAGCTTCATCTGTTTCTATTATTTGTGAATTCCAGCTTTGAAAAATGCTGCAATTAGAGGTTAGGTGGGTTAAGGTCACATCTACCTCCATTCATCTCATTCTTATTTTATGATACAATGGTTGACTTGTGTGCAGTATAATTTTGGAACAAATTGTTATAATCAATTTGTATATGATAAAATAGTGATATTTGATTACATATAAAGATTGATTAAAACAAACGTTATCTTCAACAATACAATATTTTTCCGTGCTATCTTAATCATGAACCCTTCTAATTATAAATAACTGCAGAGGGTCCAGTTATTCTGTATTTTTTTCATCTTTTACACGAAAAATGAATGATTGAGAATTTTTCCAATTTTAAAAGATCGGAGGAATATTGTATCCACCATCTTGGTGGTTGAAACTACACCTAAAACAATTTATAATCTGCCATTATGTGCATACTGATATGTAACATTTATTTGTTATTTTATCTAATGTAAGAAACTGACAAATATATACACATCAGAGCAGGTGTACAGATTCGAAGTGCAGAGAGAAAATATGACACATGTAACAAGTATAAAGTAATGAAAAAGAAAGAGATGGATTCAAAGAAGATGAAATAAAGAGAATTTTTATGTATTGGTATAATTTCTCTAATGCATTGAAATTATTATATTTGAAATGTTACAGCACAATTCAGAGAATAAGATTCTTAGTCTCTTATTCTTACTAGAATATCATATATGTTTTACATTTGCTTGTTTTGAAAATAATATTGTGACTCCAGAAAAGTAAGTTTTGTACATGATTCTTTGAAATTTGTCTTATAGCAAGTTCAGTTCAGGATTCAACTTTTTGTGAGTCGATTACATTACGTGAAGGTGAAGTGAACACTGGCACGATAGCAAAGCAAGAATCATCCAAATTACAAGTCTGGTGGCACTCATCTGTTAAATGCGTAAAAGACCAAACATAGGATCAAATGAATAATATTACACCACATCCAATTATTATTTTTTAATATTTATATATATCTAAACAGTGAAATATAAATATTATGTAATTTATAAAAATTTAGGCTCTAACAATGGCACATGCACGAGTTGAATTTTCCTGCACGAGTTGAATTTTCCACACATTTATGGAGCAACAGTTAGATAAAAAAATTGGAGTCTAGTGTTTATCCAAATACATTGATCTAGTGAGTGAGGCTGTTGAAAGAAGAAATTTGGAGTCAACATTTGCCAAAATAGAAGTGACATGCACTTTGTTTGGAAAATTGGTGCGCATACAAAAGAAATTTGGTGTCAAATAAAATTCAAAACCACATATGGCTTGAAAACCATAAAACTGTTCAAAGACACATTAAGAACAACTGTTTACTATTATATGTATTTTGGGATCTTAAAAAGTGAGTAATTAACTTTCTCTTAAAATGATAAAAATAAATTAAGTTCATTTCAATTGAGTAATTCATTCTTTAAACGTTAATACAATTTATTAAAATATTTTTTCATTTACATTAATTATCAATTACAATTATTATTGTTATATATTATATAAATCTTTTGAAAAATTATTACTTGTTTCTGTGATTGATACATTTGTCATTAAGCAAAATCGTGGTAATTAACAAGGGTACATAAAAACCATCCCTTATAATTTTATATGATCGCTTATAAATGAGAATATATTAATTCATCGTTTGGTAAGTTCAAACAAAAACATTGTTATCAAACACAATACATCAACTAGTCAAATGTTAAGTTTTTTAAAGTTCCAACTCTATACTAAATTATTGAGTTATGTCTCAAATAACTTTTTAAAACTTACTGTGTCTTAAAATAAAAAATAAAAAAGAGAGAGAATTATAATAACACCTCCATCACATAAAATAAATTCATTCTATTTTTAATATATTTGAATATAACAATTCAAGTTCGTTATTTTATCATATATTTATAATAATCAATTCAATAATAATTCAACCCTAATTATTTTCTTTTGAATATCCATGTATGGAGAATACAAAATCTATATAAAACATCTCAACCAAAGGTTTATCATGTCATCACTCATATTAACTCTCTCTATATATTTTTTTATAATCTCTAACTTTGCCATCAAAAAATATTTTCTATATGAACTTTCAGTTCAATGTTTGAATAAATCCTTTCAAAGTTAATCCTCTGTGAGCACACAGCTCCATACAAAAATTTCAACATCCAATAATTTATTCAAAAACACGTTATTTTATGACAAAGACATACGAAGGTTACAAAGATATAATTAATGAAACCCAATGTCAAACTTCACAAATATGAATTTCACAAACAACTTATTATCAATTTACTTGTATTTTATCAATCTTGATCTCTTTCAATAATGTTAATAATGATTTATTATCAGATACATAGTATATATTTATTATTTACTTTCCTAAATCAATTGAAAATCAATCAGTTATCAGTCAACGTTATTTTACTCGTCCCTGTTTACAAAAGTTGAAAAGTAATAATATAATATTAATTTAGTAATAATTTATTTATAATAGGCTTTACCACTTACCATAATATTTTATATTGGATAAAGGGTAAAGTTGTGAAAATAATTGAGAATCACAAAAAGTAAAATATGATTATTTAAAAACTAAATAAATTATTATTTTATTATAATATATTTTTTATTCTAAAAAGCATTATAAAGTGATTGTATTTTAAGAATAAGGGTTAAGTGATACTTTGACAACTTAAATAAAAAAAATATAATTATTTAACAACTAAATAAATTATTATTTTATTATAATATAATATTTTATTAAAAAATTGTAAAGTGGGAGTATTTTGTGAACAGTGATATATATGTATTTTTATTTAAAGGTTATTACTCTTAGATTTTTAGATTTGCCGTCAGAGAAACAGAATAAAATTCAGTGTGAATTTAATGGCAAGAACTAACATACTTGTGTCTCCATTATTTCCAGAATGAGAATACATTTGAGAAAAGAAAAACATATTATCTAGAAATGAATTCATAGTTTCATTTCTTTAGAAAACAAAACGACAAAAGTTCATTCAAAGTTCAAAAGCAACATGAAGTTTAAATTGCAACCTAAGACAAATTCAACGTTTGAGTTACCAGACTAGTTGTAGTTTATATTTCATCATCCCACAGATCACTGAGTTGGGGTTTTGTGGGACCATTGATTAAACGATTCTGATGGATTTGACTTATTTTGCTATGATCTTCCTCGGTCAATGTCCAGTTAAATATCTGCAAATTTTGGTTCATTCTTACTTTATCGTAGCTCTTTGGAACAAAAGTAACTCCTTGCTCATACAACCATCTGAGACAAATTTGAGCTATGGACTTGCCATGAGCATCTGCAATCTTTTTCAGCATATCATTCTCCATCACTTCATTTGGTCCCTTGCTTGCACCTTTCCTTAGAGGAGAGAATGCAGTTATGACTATCCCATTTGCTTTGCAGAACTCTCTTAGCTTCTTTTGCTGCCATGCAAGATTCATCTCCACCTGTAACAGTTGTTGAATAACGAATAAACATTAATTGATCTTGACAAGAACCCTTCACATAAACAAATGTAAACAAAAACAACGCAAACGATATCATTACTTGATTCACCACAGGACGGATGGTAGCAAAAGTGAACAAATTCTCAAGTTTCTTCACAGAAAAGTTGCTCACACCAATGGCTCGTGTCAGACCAAGTTTCTGGCACTCTTCCATAGCTTCCCACACACCCTTCACGTCAAAAGGCATGAGATCTTGTACGTCAATGGGAAATGAGAATTTCCCAGGCTGAGAACTGATGGGCCAGTGAATGAGATAGAGATCAAGATACTCTAGTTGAAGAGTTCTGGACACAAAAAAGTTAGTGTTAGTAAAAGTATCTATGGTATTTGAAAAGCATGTTAATTTCAAGCAAAATAAGTTATGTATATAAACTTTTACTATATTTACACAATAGAACTATTATATAATAAATATTCCATGTTAGGTTTAATTCATTTTATCAGTATATTTTCATAACTTATAGCTACTTCTTGTGGAGTTGTTAAAAAAATGGTCTTAAACTGAGTTGAATGACCTGAGTGATTTGCGCAAGGCTGAAACAACAAGATGAGGATGGTTGTCAGTGACCCAAAGTTTGGAAGTGACAAAGAGATCTTGACGAGAGACAAGACCAAGGTCAAGGGCTTCCTTGAGGGCTTCTCCAACAGCCTGCTCAGAGCCATAAGCAGCAGCAGTGTCAAAGTGTCTGTAACCCTGCTTTATGGCCTCAATGATTGCTTCCTTTGTGTCTTTCTTGCAGGTGAAATCTGGTGCAGAACCCATTCCAACCACTGGCACCCTCTGTTGGGAAGAGGAGTTTGGAAGCACCAGTGTGGGAATTTCAGCAGCAACCATTGCAACAAGTGGTAATTTACTAGTATAGTACTATAATGTAATGAAGAAGCACCACTACTACAACACTACACAAGTTGGTGGAAGCTGATGAAGTTAACTATAGAGTAATGACCTTTTTATACTACAAAAAGTGCTACGTGTATTCCAATTGTTTTGGACTCTTGCATTGGATGTTAGGTGGGTTAAGCTCAGCGCTGCCCCCATCCATTATATTCTTATTTTAATCAGCAACTATCACATTTGAATATCTAAATTCGGATGAAAAGTTTCTTTTTCTTTTTTCCACAAATATTTTTCTTAGGGTACATCAATTTCATTCCAAGTTCCTCTAGTTATATTTAAACATAGATAGCTCATTCAAATTTGTGACATGTGAGAAAGTAAACATATAAAATAATTGCGTCGGTAGTTGGGTTGGGATGGTGAATTCTGACTCTAGTTAAAGAAGTTTTTGTTTTATTTTTTCTACACCATTCTTTGACTTATTCTCTTTCTGCTTTTGTTTTCTTATGATTTTCTTTGGTGGCTTGCGACAGATAAATAAGTTCTTTAATTCCAATGTTTGTTGTCACCAGTTTAGTCGTAGGTATGCTTTGTAATTCGGAAAATTTCAGACTTGTGTTGTGTAATAGTCTTTGCTTTTGCTTTCAATAAAACATCGTGATTTTGGTTTTTAGCAACAGGACAAGATGATCGCATAAGAAAAATTCGAACTACTGTCCACAAATTTTAGAATAATTGATGACAGAAAATATTGGACAGCTACAAAAACCAGAAAAAAAAAATGCAGAAACTAATAATGGCTGTATCAGTGGAATATTCTCCTACCACTATTAAAAGTATTCAAGCTTAATATTTTTTCACTGATTAAAACACATTGGCACTTTTCAATATATTTATTGTTTGTCATTTCACATGTCAATATCTTTTATTAATATGCATAAAAAGGCAAATCCATTCCATTTATTTTTTAACATAGTTAATCTCAAATAAAATTTGAATAAATTTAATTTAAAAAAAAATAAAGAGAATTATAGATTATCGCTGATTAAAAAAAAGAGAGAGAGTTATAGATATCGTCAATGATATTTTAGAAATATTACATGTATTTAAAAATATATTTTTATATAATTTACTATTTTAGTGAAGTTTTTAATCTATTTCCATTGAGTAAGTTTCTCATTAAGAGTTTCTTTAGTAGGATAAATTATTTGAAGGGATAATTAAGTCTAGAGGTTCTCTGAATAGTCTTGTAGCTTAAATTAACGAAAAAATACTTGTTAACCAGATTAAGGTGTAATCCAAATATTAATAGAGGACTGAATATGAGAAAATAATACTAGAATTAGATTAGAATTGTTTTTTTCGTATGAGAATTGTGATTATTGTAGTTAACTAACAAATAAGGGTCAGTCTTTGTGATTCTGACAAATCAATAAAATATATACAGAACAAACTAGATTTGTTGCATGTATAACACACGAAAATATAAAAATTTATTGACAGTTAATGAGTATATTAATAAAATATTTTTAAAATATAAGAAAAAAATTGAAATTACTGTCAAATTAAAAGCTTTTGATGTTGTTTATATTATAAATAACCTATAGGTGCATTTTAACACCCATGATAATTAAAATATATGATGAAGAAGAAAATTCGTATATTTGAAATATAGAAAACTTAAAGTGACAAACTCTACTCAGCCTTCATAAACGTCACCCATCTTATTCTACTATGGTTGTGTTGAAATAGTGGGTAGCTAGGTTGAATGCTTGTGACTTGAAAATAATATAGTAAGATAAGGAATAATATTTTTGGTTGAATCAGTCAAAAATATTCTACTTGGCACTTTTCTATACAATAGACAATGAGATTTGTATTGTTACTTATAATACTATAATCAGCTAGGTCTTGTTTAGTTTTCCAACTTGTAGAAAACCCCATGTAAGACTTTTTTGTTCTTGTATACTAAAAAGAGAAATAAGTTTTATAGTTTTTTTTTTAACATTATCAATTAAAATTTCGTATGTATGATAATTTTTTTCATTTTCATAATTAATATATTAAAACTTATATACTTTTATACTATATATATATATATATATATATATATATATATCGGTTTGTCTTAAAATTATAACAAGTATGATTTTAATGTGTTAATATAACTTAATAAATACACCAATAATATAAAAAATTAAATCAATTTTCATAGAACTTCTCATGCGTAATGATGGAAAGCAAGGATTGTTCTTAGGTGATAAATGACTTTAGTTAAACTTGGTGTTGTGGACATTTCTCATTTACTAATATACTTTATCGGAATTCGTTGAAATATAGCGCAATTAATATATTTTTATATTAAAAATATCTACTTCATTAGCTAACAAATTAAAATTAAGACTTTTTAAATATTAAATATAGACAACGTGTTTTTTCTTGTCAGCACCGTCATAATAATGTATTCTAATCCATACCAACTCAATAATAATACCTAAAAATAAGTTTATAAAGACAGTTCAAATAAGATATAGTTACTTGTCCTTTAAAAAAGTGGAAATAAAATTTCTAAAAACTAAATATATAATTACAAAAACAAAATGTAAACACAGTACAAGAAATATAAAACGAGATACAAAATTTCAATAAAGAGATTACATATTTTTTTTCTCATTAAAAACAGCAAGAAATTAAACTAAAAATTCTAAGACAAGATGACTTTAGAAAGAAACATTATTTTTAACTTATATAAAAAAATTAAACATATATAAAAAAATTTATATATATATATATATATATATATATATATATATATATATATATATATATATATATATATA
>Ga0209489_101996_pt1 | contig 41994 bp, 17 predicted proteins | sample SiratrowhiteBW_FD_187527 | JGI IMG/M metagenome (GOLD analysis project Ga0209489, IMG submission 187527) | Root nodule microbial communities of legume samples collected from California, USA - Siratro white BW (SPAdes) (version 2) | ecosystem: Host-associated > Plants > Roots > Nodule | place... | reverse complement strand
GGGGGGGGGGGGGGGGGGGGGGGGTGTCATGGCCCCCGAGGGTCCCCCGTTGTCTCCACTCAGTCTAGAGACCAGGTCGCTACTTAATTATTCAGTAAATTTGGTCAATCTGAGAATTTTATAATTAGTTTTTCTTCTTTGACAGTATCGTAACCAGTGACGCAATTAAAAAGTAATTATAATCTCAAGAATCTAACTACAAACTTATGCTTAGATAAGTTGAAAGAAAATGTGGAGGAAGGAAAGAAGAAATTTAAATTTGAATTGGGGAGACATATTTAACTTGTTTCTTTTAGTCAATGACATTTCTCACATATTTGCCTTCATTTTCTCTTTTAAACAAGAGAAATTATCAAATTTCAAAAGGTTTCTTTCCTTCCGATTTTTGTTTCTAATTTAAACATAGGATAACGACCTGTTTAAAAATTCTAAAGAATTCTGGGACAAACAAATTAATTTAACCAATAAGATATTCACCAATCCATTTATATCTCACAGTTAAATGTTACATGTAATGATTATGATAAGTCATAACACTAGATGCCAGTATAATTTCACAAAAAAGAAAAAGAACAGGAAAGCCCACTACTCCTGTAACAGTCCATGCACAGTTTCACTAATCAAGAACATCACATTCATAACTTTGTAATGAAAATAACTTTTATCACATCAGCAATATGTAAAATGCACTGTAGGTCAATGTGAAGACAAATGTGATATTTCTGAAAGTGATGCAAGGCCCTATTCTGACAAACATGCTTGCGTTGATGGTCTGACTAGATCCTGCAACATCATTTTGATTCTAATTCTTTCTTACAAGTTGTTAATAGGCAGAGTAATCTTCCATGTATAAATATGCAAATTAAGAAATAATCTAAATATTGAAATCCATACCCTTGATGTCATCCACAGAGACAAATGATGGATGTAAAAGCACAGCAGCTTGGATTAGTCTGGATTTTGCAAGTTCAACCACGACTTTAGCTGTAGGATTAAAGAAAAGGGTACATTCTGAGTTTGATTATTAACTTGATCATGTTTAAAACTTTATATCAAACCAATAATTACGCTTAAGAGGAGCTGAAAGTGCTATATAGTATATTAGTAAATACATAAAAGGATGGGGTAGATAAGAACTCCAAATAAGTGAAACAGAATTACTAACCTCCCCAACAGAATCCAGCAGCCCCAATAGCCGAAACACCTTTACTTTTCAAAGCTTCAACTATGGATTTTGCAGCTTCAGATCCTTTGTCCTGTTAATATAATATGAAAGCATCAGAGAATAATGTATAGTTACAGATTGTGATACATTGATCCACAATACTTTATAACATCTTATCTACAAATTCAAACAACATATACAGGTTGCAGACAACATTAAAACATGGGACAGGCCAAGTGCTATGGTATTAAAAAATCAAATAAGATGACATGTGAATCCAGCGGTAATCTTCTACAATCAGAACTATAGTTTTATCAAAGATTCAACACAGCAAAAAACTCTGTTCAATAAACGAAACAAAAATAGATTTGTTTTAAGATACTTTAAAAGAAAAGGGAACAATTATATAAACCACCAATTATTGTAAATAAGAACCAACCGTGCCATGATCTTTTAACCAGACAGGTACAGGCCTGTCAGCATTCTCAGGATTATAGGGATCACCAGAGAAGAAATCAGGAACAACCACATAATACCCAGCAGCGGCAACCTTGTCTGCAATGTTCCTTTACATCACAACATAAACAGTATTACTTCCTAGGGGTACACTAAATTTGGCATCATAGAAAGAGAGATTCAGCAAAGAGAGCACAGCGCAACATCCAAATGCTACTGGTGGCATAATTTATTAAATAAATTTATAAAAGGCTAGGCATCACAATAAAATAAATGATCAGGTAAATCACTTAAAGATTAAAAATAAAGTAATAATCTAACATATATACAGTGTTAGTGAGTGATTGGTTCATTTGATTTACACATATACATTGAAATGGATATTCATTTAATTATTTCCTTATGAAAATCAATATCTATCAATACCACCCAAAGGTCGTGAGATAGCAGTTTAAAAAGCACAAGTAAGTTGAATTAGAACGAAGTGTAGAATATATTTTTAGAAGCTCTGTAAATTTTAATTAATCCATATACGAGTAATTGGGTCTAAGCAAACACAAATTTGCTCCCAAAGAATACACATCAGCAAGCACAACGCATGATTCTTCAGAAAAATAAATAGGAATAAGAATAAAATCAAATCAAAAGTATCATGAGAGGTAAACTACTGTATCATTAATTGGAATTGGCCAGAGACAAAGATAACTTGCCATAACTTGTAACTTAGAAAACTACTACTAGAAGATAAATAAAAAATAGACAGGAGATTCAAGAACTAGCCCATACCTTAAATGCGGTGCTTCATACCCTGGAAAATACATAGAGCATGTTAAGTTAACAAAAAACAAAAAGGATTTGTGATACATAAAAGAAGAGAATAACATCAAAGAGTAAAGATGGAACTTCGATGATAGATTACCATAAACGTCGGAGATAAGAAGAACGGTAAGATTGGAATTGGGGGAACCAGCGATATATGAATCGATACCAGCGAGTTTTTCAACGTGACCAGCTCCTGCATTAGGGTTAAGAAGTGGTGGGTTTGAGCAGCATTCAGGTCCTGACATTGATAATATTAAGCTTTCACCACTCTGAACACAACCCTAACAAAACCCTACTATGTTACTATCTACGTTTTTTCCAACACCAATATCCTTTGTGAATCAGTGAAACCAAACGTCAACCAAAGAAGAAACAAACGAATGTTCCATTCAACAAGTATACTGTGACCTACGCTTCATTTTTTAATTCCATCAATCTCAACCATTGAAATATATTTGTATTCAGACAAAATCTTAATAGAAAAATAAAATAAAATAAATCTACGGTGCCAGATTGGACTGCACCCTCTGTAGTAGTTTTTCGACTGCAGAGGACCCATGTCACTCAACACATATATGTGGCTATATACACTGACACGCTTCAGGCACTCCAATATACTAACGATACTATCCATGCCTCCTATGAAATCATTAATAATCAATCAGAAAAAAATTTAAATATAATTTTTAATTAATTATTGTAGAAATAGAAGAAAAAATTTGTATACAAAAATTTGATTGTAAATTATTTTAAAATTATTGGTTATATATTTTAAAATATTGAAGATTGATTTTTTTCATATTTTTTTCCGTTTATGTAATAGAAAAATATTAAGATCATATAATAGAGAATTGAAAAGTTGATTATATAAAATGTTTAATCTCGATCATCCTCGGAATTCAATTAATAAAATTTGGTCACGCCAAACTATTTGACCAATAATCATTTAAGAGTGAAAAAAATCCTAAAAGAACAGTAAAATCAATGAGTAACGTAATCAATTGAAGAAGGGAAAAAACTATAATTATAATTTAAGGTTAACAACGAAAGTTGTGTTGTAGTCTTCTCAAAATAATTTAGCAACATATATTAAAATCATGTAACAACGAAAGAAAAATATTCATTTTAAAGAAATAAAGAAAAATTACATAAATTCACTTTCTCTTTATAATTCACCGTTTTTCTCCTCTCTAAAGCTAAAAGAAAACTTAAGAAGTGATAAGAAAAAACTAAAAACTATATTTTTGAATAAAAATCTAACGAATCAAGTGTTCCATATTAGGGTATACAAATAAAATAAAATATTAGCTTAGCATCTTTGGTGCTATGTATTTTTCAATTTCAAATTATATGATGTATGTAACGCACATTATATTTCTTGTGGATTCTTTTAAGGGGTCAACAAAAATATTTGGTAGTAATAGATCAATAATAAATTTTTATAAGAAATGAAGGTATAATATATAATGCCTCATTGAATTTATAAGTTATAAATTTGTGAATTTTTTTTTCTTTATGTTCACTTTTATATAATCAACAACTTTCAGTTCATTATTAAGTATTATTAAATAATAAACTGAATTTATAGTGGCATGTATTGTCCAAATGTGTTTAATATGAATATAAGTATAAATATAAATAATATCTGATTTTTTAAATTAAAAGTAAGACAATAATAATTATGCATGTATTTTTTTATCCTTATTTTAAATTACTAAATTATTCTTATATTTGTTTGACTCTATATTTTGAAATTATTTTCTTTACAGTATTTTTTTTGTTAGATAATATTTAATAAATATTTAAACAAATTGAAATTGATATTTACAAACGAACTTTCTGATATCAAATTTGATAATTGTTTTTCAAATCCTCTTGACTTTCTTTCTTGGTAGACATCAATTATTGGACTCTCAACAATAAGAAAAAAAAAATGAAAAAGAAAGAGTTAACATATTTAGGAGAACGAGCAGAAGATGTCCTAAATTCTATACATGGTCTGGTTTTGAGTTATCTTAACATCTTGTACAATCTAAACAACATTCTCACTTAAGATGCTTAGCAAGCCAATCCAGCAAGTCCTTGTGGGCCTCCTCTGCAGCTTTCACAGCTTCTGCATCTTCAGTGTTGTATCTCACAGCCCAACCGTGTGCTACTTTCGGAAATATTTTAACAAAACTTGAAACCTGTAAACACAAAACCAATGTTCATGACAGATATCTAAATCCATGAGAGATTTTCTATATGTCCTAATTAAGGAACTCAATTGAAATAGACAATTTCTTTTACAAATACTGAATAATACTATGCAACTCGTGCCATGGCTCAACTTTTTTCCTCCAGACACATAGCAACACAAAAAATGTGTTGGAATTGGCACGAGAAAGAACATACAAAAATAACCTTGTGAAATTATCAAGGTAAGCATAAAACAATGGACCATACAAAGAAGGAACAGATCATCTGACCCCAGATTTAGCAGCTAGGAGTTGTTCAATTTGTTTCACAAGCTCTGGAGGAGAATATTTGTCAATCTCGGCTCCAAGTATAGCAATTGGAGTATCAACAGCTGAATGTTAGACCAATAATCAATCTTTTATGTAATGAAAATAACTTTGATCACATCAGCAATATGTAAAATGCACTGTAAGTCAATGCGCAGACAAATGTGATATTTCTGAAAGTGATGCAAGACCCCATTCAGACAAAGATGCTTAGACTGATGGTGCAACATCATTTTCATTCTCATTCTTCCTTATAAGTTGTAAGAGGCAGAGTATCTTCCATGAACAAACATGCAAATTAAGAAATAATCTAAGTATTGAAATCCATACCCTTGATGTCATCCAGAGAGACAAATGATGGATGTAAAAGCACAGCAGCTTGGATTAGTCTTGATTTTGCAAGTTCAACCACGACTTTAGCTGTAGAATTAAAGAAAAGGGTATATTCTGAGTTTGATTATTAACTTGATCATGTTTAAAACTTTATATCAAACCAATAATTATTATTAAGAGGAGCTGAAAGTGCTGTGTTATATAGTATATTAGTAAATACACAAAAGGAGGGGGGTTAATAAGAACTCCAAATAAGTGAAACAGAATTAATAACCTCCCCAGCAGAATCCAGCAGCCCCAATAGCCGAAACACCTTTACGTTTCAAAGCTTCAACTATGGATTTTGCAGCTTTAGATCCTTCGTCCTGTTAATATAATATGAAAGCATCAGAGAATAATGTATAGTTACAGATTATGATACATTTGATCAACGATACTTTATAACATCTTTTCTACAACAAATTCAAACAACATATACAGGTTGCAGATAACATTAAAACACAGGACTGGCCAAGTGCTATGGTATTAAAAAATCAAATAAAATGACATCTGAATCCAGGGATAATCTTCTACGATCAGAACTATAGTGTTATCAAAGTTTCAACACATAAAAAGAATTCAGTTTCAATAGAACGGAACAAAAATATATTTGTTTTAAGATACTTTAAAGGGAACAATTATATAAACCACCAATTATTGTAAATAAGAACCAACCGTGCCATGATCTTTTAACCAGACAAGTAGAGGCCGGTCAGCATTCTCATAATTAAAGGGATCACCAAAGAAGAAATCAGGAACAACCACATAATACCCAGCAGCTGCAACCTTGTCTGCAATGTTCCTTTACATCACAAAACAAACACTATTACTTCCTAGGTGTACACTAAATTTGGCATCATAGAAAGAGATTCGGCAAAGAGAGCAGAACGAAACATCCAAATTCTATTGGTTGCATAATTTGTTAAATAAATTTATTAAAGGCTAGGCATCACAATAAAACAAATGATCAGGTAAATCAAATCAAATATCATGAGAGGTAAAGTACTGTATCATTACATGAAAATTGGCCAGAGACAAAGATCACGTGCCATAACTTGTAACATAGAAAACTACTACTAGAATGTAAATAAAAAATTGTCAGGAGATTTAACAATTAGCCCATACCTTATATTCGGTGCTTCATACCCTGCAAAATACATTAGCATGTTAGTCAACAAAAAAAAAAAGGATTTGTGATGCAGAAAGAAAGAGAATAAAAACAAAAGAGTAAAGATGAAAAACTTTGATGATAGATTACCAAAGACGTCGGAGATAAGAAGAACGGTAAGATTGGAATTGGGGGAACCAACAATATATGAATCGATACCAGCGAGGTTTTCAACGTGACCAGCTCCTGCATTAGGGTTCAGAAGTGGTGGGTTTGAGCAGCATTCAGGTCCTGACATTGATAATATTAAGTTATCACCACTCTGAACTCAAAGCTAACAACCCTACTCTGTTACTATCATATGTTCCTTCCAACACCAATGTCCTTAGTGAATCAATGAAAACAAAGGTCAACAGAAGAAGATTCAACTATACTTGTGACCCAAGCTTCATTTTTTAGTTCCGTCAATCTCAACCATTAAAATATATTTGTATTCAAACAGAATATTAATAGAAAAATAAGATTGAAAAAAAAGCCTATTTAACGTTAAATATAGTTAGAACTTTACTAGGTAATTCAATTCTTCATGTTAGTTTAAAAAAAAATAGAATTTGTTATTTTTTATTTATGGAGATGTATATGTTTCTACATAAATTTGCTCAATCTAGCAGAAGAAAAGTAAGAGAAAAAATAAAAAACAGGACAAGACCAACACGACAAGACTTTTGGAACCTTCCAGAGAAAATAAAACAAAAGATTTCGACCTACCCTAAATAAGATAAGTAATGGAAATGAATCACCGCTGTCTATATTTATTGCAAGCAATGGATGACCGCACAAGTGCCAATCACGTCCTCTTACAATCCAAAATACTGTCAATGTTTTGTAGCATATAAAAAAAAAAAAGAAAAGTAGGGGTAACATTTCAAATAAGTTATATTTTGGTAATGATAAATTAATTAATCTCTTAACTATAGATATTTTTTTTTTACCAATTAGATTATTTTATTATGATTAAAAATTAGAGGTTGTAACATCTGAATTTTCTAAGACTCTCGTTCGATTTATAAATCTATAAACTAATGAGTTTTGGCTCCGATTTCAATTTATTAATTTTTTTAATTAACACTAATATTAAAATGGTAATAAAATACACAGAAAAATAAAAATACTAATACGTGAATATATAAACTTATTAATGTTGGATTTTTTTTTAGTAATAACATTCGTTATCAATTCATAATTTTATAGTTGTATTTGATATTACTGCAAACTTTTTGGGTAACTATATTTCTTTAAACTAAAGCTTTGATGAACAAATTAAAGTCTATATCTTCATATAATGTTTGTGGAGACTAGTTGACTAACTATGGATCTCTTCACTCATATCTGGTTATCATTGGAAAGATTATTGTCTCATCCAACTTCTTCTCTCCCTTTTGCTGATGAAGTGAGAGTTGTTTTGTTTTCAAAATTTTAATTTTTAATAAATAAAAATAATTTATTTATTTAATAAAATAAATAATTAAATTTGTTCTTTATTTCAAAATAATGAAATATCTTTTTAAAATAACGATTATATAATATTTTTTAACTTTATCTTATAAAATTATATATTTTTTAAGTTGTAACTTTTTAATTAATAATTCACAAAATAATAAAATATAAAAATAATAAAATCTTATATATTTTAATACAAAAATGTGAATACATATGCCTATTTGTTTTCACTAATAGTAATAAATTTTTATTTTTTTATGTGTATCCACTAGTTTAAACGAGAAAAAACGGTAGCCGCTAAAATATAAACCTGTCGAAGAAGTATCCTCAGACAGTTAAAACAAAGTGAAACATGGCAGAAACAAACAAAACTGTAAATCCAAATCATTATAGGGCTTTGTTCTTGGTGTCAGCAGCAAACAACTAGGGTCAGCGTCCTCTGCTTTCTGATAAGGGTTTTTGCAGGGTTTATTCTTCCTTCAATTCTATTATTTCATCCAACAAAAATGGGTTCTTTGGAAAATGGAACACACAAAGCAAGAGAGGAACAAGAACTGGAGCAAGAACAAGAACCCATACTAGTGCAGCAAAGCCAGAGGTTTTGCATGTTCCCCATTCGCTACAAGCAAATTTGGGAGATGTACAAGAAGGCTGAAGCAAGCTTTTGGACTGGTACTTACATCTTTTCCCATAAAACTTCATTCATTTCAAGTTTCAACGTAATCTTGTTCCTAAAGGCTCTGCTTTTAATTTCCACTAATTCCTTCACTCTGCTTTAGTAAAGTTGACTTCCACGCACGGGAACTCAACCAAATATTGATGTGATCGGTATTATGAGTAATCCCTTCCTATGGCTTTCTTCAATTTCCATCTTGTTAATCTTCTTCGCTTTCTCTTGGATCCTGGGTAAGTGTGAGTGGGGATATTATAAATTAATGTTCCAGTTAAAAAAATATTTTTTTTTGTCTGTTGCATGAGTATTCTCTGTCACACTTGGTGTTTGGAATTTGAAAGAGACGAGGGATTCACAATGAACTACCACATACACATATGACGTTTGAAAATAATTTTCTCTTCTCTGCAGGCTCTGATGGTTTTTTCAGATTTTTGTGGCATTTTCCTTTTCTTTCTATCTTTCTTTTTCTTCCTTTCCGGGAAGGTGGGAAGTTTTCTTTATTTTTGTGTGATTAATTATTGTCGGCCAAGTATGTGCGGGTTGGTTTGACAGACGTCAACACCAGTAGTTTCATGTACAAGTTTGACTATAATGAGGATTTTTAAACTATGCGGAATTTTCTACCATTAGTTTTAATATTTTGATATCTATTAGCAATTAAATCACATTGAACCTGTTTCTCAGAAGGTACATAATGATATTGGCTTTTGTTTGCGCATGTTAGTGACTATGTTTCTGATTAAAGCAAAAATAGACTAGAATACGAAGTTATGTACTCTGAACTTATCAATGCATAGAATGAGAATAGATTTGATAAAAATGCATATAGCACTATATTACAGAAATAGCTGCGAAGATGGTTCTTTTGCTTACATGGTCTAAGATTCTATTGATGACTCAATTGAAGTATATGGTCACGTTTTTTTTCTTTTTGGGGAGGGGTAGTCGGCCACTATTGGAAGTGTAATTGAGCCATATTGTTTCCATGTGATTGATTGGATTGAACCTTTTGATTGTTCACTTTTATTAACATGGAAGTCGGTTACAGCTGAAGAGGTTGATCTCTCCCATGATGTACAACATTGGGAGACCTTGTCTGTCTCTGAGAAGCACTTCATAACGCATGTTCTGGCTTTTTTTGCTGCTTCTGATGGAATTGTTTTGGAGAATTTGGCTGCAAGGTTTTTGAGTGATGTCCAAATTCCCGAGGTAAAGTTGTAAGCTTTTGTAATCTGCTTCTGTACACTTTAAGTTATAATGAGCGGTTTAAAAATTTATAACAGAGTTGGTTTAATATTTCCTTTCTCATATATATATATATATATATATATATATATATATATAGATAGATAGATATATTTAATCAGTTTACTTATAGTTTAGCTTCTAATCATTACACTATAATTATTGGCAGGCTCGGGCATTTTATGGGTTTCAGATAGCAATGGAGAATATTCATTCTGGTATAGTTTTGTAGTTGATTACTTCTCTTCCTATAAATAATGCCTGATTGTTGCATGATTTGAGGTTTACTTTTGTCAGAAATGTACAGCTTGCTACTGGAGACATTTATCAGAGATTCAAGAGAGAAATATAGATTATTCAATGCAATTGAAAATTTGCCTTGTGTTGCAAGGAAGGCTGAATGGGCATTGAGTTGGATTCATAGGTGACTATTAATTCTATTCACACTCTCAACAACTTCTCAAACAGGTCTCTTAAAAATGAACCATAGTTCTTGTGGGGCTGGCATGGCACAATTGGGTGGGACCTATCTAAAGAAAAAGATGGGACATTGCAGTTTGGACTGCATGTTATTCTTAAATTTGGTCAATTGTTCTGCTATTTTTTTTGTACATCCAAAAAGCACAAGTTTAAAGGAAACCAAAATGAAAAGGATAAGAAAGATTACCTTGACATGCAGGGTTGTTTCCTGTGATGAAATTTGGATGTGTAAAGTGTAAAAATCATAAGAGTCCTCCAAAAATCAAACCACGTTCTTGAATATGGATTTTGAGAAATGTACTGGCAGTTTGCCAGTAACCTTTGGGTTTATGTTTTCTACTTTCTTATTGCCTGTGAACTGTGATCATAAACCCTCGTAGATTTTATGTTTTGCAGTTATGTGGTCTTTCTTGTTACTTTAACTTTGTTTTGCTTCATATCTTCCAGTGGGAAGATAAAAATTGCTTTCTAATGACTTCTTGCAATGCATGGGCTACAGTTCCACTTCATTCGCAGAGAGACTTGTTGCTTTTGCATGTGTTGAAGGGATATTTTTCTCAGGAAGGTAGTTCTCTCAAGAGAAAACAGCTTAGCTTATAGCCCTTCCCTTGTTTCTTAATGTGATTTATGATGTTCTATTTTAAGTGTAACTTAAATTGGGGTTTGCTTTCAGCTTCTGCTCCATATTCTGGCTTAAAAAGAGAGGACTGATGCCAGGTTTGACATTCTCAAATGAGCTAATCTCTAGAGATGAGGGCCTTCACTGTGATTTTGCTTGTCTTTTGTACAGGTAGTGTTGTCTTTTTCATTCGTTATTCTAAATGGCATGAAAATGTATAGATACACTGGAGTATTTTCATATTTGTTTTGGGGAGGAAATGACTAGTAAATTTATTGTTATTGGCTGCAGTTTGTTACGGAAGCCGCTAAGTTCTGACAGGATTCATAAGCTCATACACGAAGCTGTTGAAATTGAAACTGAGTTTGTGTGTGAGGCCCTCCCTTGTGCATTGATTGGCATGAACTCAACACTCATGAGCCAGTACATAAAATTTGTAGCTGACAGACTATTGGTATGATACTAAGTTGACACTCTTTTTTCCCTTTCTCCTGAGGTTGGTTAACTGCTTATCTTTTGACCTTTCAGGTTGCCTTGGGGTACCAAAGAAAGTATAGTGTGGAAAATCCCTTTGATTGGATGGAGTTTATCTCTTTACAGTGAGTATTTTTATGGTTCATAAAGTTTAATGAGCTTCAGCTTCTGAGATCTGCATTCCATATCTATTGTATTTTTATTGATATGGTTTGTGGTAAATGCATGCACTATCCCTTGGTACTTGGTTTGAAATGTTGATCTTAGTATATAACATAACTCATGATTGAGCAGAGGGAAGGCTAACTTTTTCGAGAGAAGGGTAGGTGATTACCAAAAAGCTTCTGTGATGTCAAACCTCCAAGATGCGGGGAAAAACTTTGTTTTCAAGCTTGATGAGGACTTCTAGTCATGAATGATTGATTTGTTACAGCTTCAATTCTTCTGGGGGATGTTGAATTGGGCGTAGAAATTTTTATTTACTGGTGTTATTTTCAGTAACATTTTTAATTTACACCAACACAAAATTGATTCCTGGAAGGTATTATTGAGTGGCATGTAGTATTTGCCATGCTAGACCAAACTGCTAAGTTATTGTTAGTATTATATGCCAGACAAAACTGCCACTTTATTATTATCTATCAATATATAACGAATGTTTCAGTTCATATTTCTGTTCTACTTTTAATTATACTTTAAAATTATAAAAAGAAAGAGAAACAAATATAAATTATTTTTTATCTTAAAACATGAACACTGCACACTATAAATCATTTATTATTATTATTATTATTATTATTATTATTTATATATAATGATTTTTTTTTTAAATATAGAGAGATGGAGTGTCCTTTTTTTCATTAATTAGTATTATATTTTTATCTTAAGTTAATACGGGAATCTTCAATTTTCTTTTATTTGGTTTTGCCCTTAACACTTGATAATCTCTATTTTAGCATCTGAAAATGTTAATTATTAATATTTTTATTATTTAAAACACATTTTCGATGCCAAAATTATTAATTATTAATACTCTTTATTTAGAAAAACATTTTTTTGGTGCCAAATAGTGTTTTGTCTTGATTGAGTTTCTAATTAATTTGTGTAGATTATAATTTAAATCACCAAATACATTTAAATATTATTTAAATATCGATGCTAATATTTTTTTATCAATTATATTATAATGCTTTAAAGAGTAATTCTTTCCAAACTTAGGTTAATTAATTTTGATAAGATGCAATGTAATTATAAAAGTTGTATGCTATTAATTAATTAAAATAAATCTAAATATTATTTTTGTAATAATTATTATGAACAAATCATTCACCAAGACAATTACGCGATAACAAAAATACTTTAAGAACATTTTTATTTCTTTTCCTTAATCATGTAATTTATTTTTAGGTCTCACACTTAAATACTTTTTCTCTTTTATATAATTATTTGATTTTTATCTAATTTTTATTTGATATTTATATAATTATAACTTCTTTTTTATTATTTAAGATTAAAGAAGGAAAAATATGTATCTTTTTAATATTAAATACTTAATATAATATTTTTTGTGATTTTTATGTTATATTAAAAATTATTTAATTAATATTTAAAATAATAAGAAGATGAATACGGGAACACCCCTTTTTATGAAAAGAAAGGTACGAGACAAGAATTTCATTACTTATTGAGAATAAAGATGAATATTTTATTTTGTATGTAGAATAAAGATGAATATTTTACTTCGCATATGTGAATGAGATATTCTCATCCCATTTCATTTAGAAATAATTAGCTTAATTTATGTTTGTTATAGTTCAATTGTTAATATCCATATCTTATAAAAATATAAAATATAAAGATAATAATAACATTTATAATATATTATTATTATTATTGTTGTTGTTTTGTTATAAATATACTAAGCATATTAAATAATTATAATTGCATCTACCTAGATACATATAACTAAAATTAGATTAATTACTCTTTTTAACAAACAATATTTTGTTATATATATATATATATATATATATATATATATATATATATATATATTTTAAATTTATTTTAGTTCTTATTATCTAAAATTGAAAGGACTATAAAATAATCTAAAAAAATATTTTAATATTTAATAATATTAAAATTTTAAGGGGAGTTAAAAATTATATATTGAATTGGAATAATAAAATGAATATGGTTACAAAATTTTAAATCGAAAATATTGCATCTTTTACATGATTTTGTTGACGGGAAGAACTCATGAATACCATTATCACAAGAATCAAAATCAAATTTGAATAAAAATACACAAATCAAATATGTATAAAATGTAATAAATAAATACTTTCAATCAAAGAAACCTGTAAACTAGTCAAATACGAATAAATTTTAATTTCTCTCCTTCTCACGTAAGCTTTCAATTTCTTTATTAACTTAAACTCTTACCAAATCTATAAATAGTCAACGAGTAAGATTATCAACAAAGGATTGACATTTGACCTTCGAGACACAACGAGGTTTTGATAACAATGCAATGCATCATGTTATGAATGGGTTGGGTGATGTTATATTACGTAACTGATGAGATGATGGATTCGTTTCTTCAAACACAAATTGGTCAGCCAAACATGGCACCATATTATTTGTGTTTGTCATAAGAAAATTAAGCAAATAGTAAACATACAAAAGTCAGAACGTAACATGAATTAACCTTGGAATGAAAAGTAAATTTCGAGAAAGAAGAATACAAAGGAGACCAAAGTACCAACACCTCGAATTTTCTTCGCAGTTTCAAATGGTTAAAAGTGAGCACTCCTTTGAAAATCACGCAGTTTCGTGAAAAAATCCAAACAAAATAAGACACGAAAAGATAAACAAAATTGTCTACATTTGAGTGTCGTCTTCCTTTTAAGTTTCCATTAGCAGCCAGCGTGTACGATTCAATCTTCTATTTTAATGACATGCACAGTATCATTATCAAGATGATTATTGGAATATTAAACAGGTACTGAAAGAGGTTCCAACATGGCTTTCTTAAAGATCATAAATTAAGAAACAACTAATAATTACATAATAGTATAATATATATAAAAAAAAAAAAGAACACCCCGCCACCACAAAAAAATTCTTATAATTAAGCTTTAAATAGGCGAAAGACTAAAAGTAACAACAAATTTAACTGTCAGATTAACAAATAGAAATTGGTCACAGTAGAGTAACACACAACTATTATTTAAATAGTCATTTAATATATTAAATGAACATTAAGTGTTGGTCACGGTAGGGTAACACACAACTCTTATTTAAATAGGCATTTAAGATATTAAATGAACGTAACACTAATGATGAGTGTCAGTGAAAAAGAATAACAAGCTTTAAACAATATATAAATATTTCTTAAGACTTAATGATCCTTCATTTTTTAACCAGACTTTATTTCTTTCAATTCTAAGAAGATTATTTTTAATTTTAACAGAACTGACGTATAAGTAACGCAAGCAGTGATTATGTATGGAAATTAAAATAAAGAAAGGCAAAGCTAATTTTGAAAGGAAAAAGAAGCAAGAGTTTGGCTTATGAAAAAAGTGGATAGAGAATGAGAAATCATGAAAGCCCTGATTATTTAATCACTTGTTTATCTCATATATGTTATTGGTTTGTTCAAGAAGTAAACAGAAGATTATTTGTTTAATAAGGTGATGATGTTGGTGATGTGTACTGTGTTGTTCCAGAAAGGCAGCGCCATCTCAGCTCTCTAATCTCAGGGTCATGTCACCTCGTGTGGTCAGACTTGAAAATTTTGAAGGAAAATTAAAAGTTGATTGAAGAAGGGAAGCCATAAGAGTAGCACATTTAAATACAGCCAACACAACTCTTCACACAACAACACTCACATTTCTCTCTATCTCTCTCTTTCTATCTCAACGACACAACCAACATATTTTGTCTCCCTTCCCAAACTGTTTCTGTGCTCATAAAACATTCTTATTCTAGTTCATAATTAATCATGGGCACTCTGGTGGGACATGTTGCTCCAGGTTTTGGTTTCTTGCTGATAGGTTTGTGGCACCTCTTCAGCCACATCAAGCTCCACGCCCTTAACCCAAAGTCCTACAAGGGCCCAGCATGGTTCCCTACTGCCAAGTTTAGATACCTAGAGTTGGTGCTCATCATGGTAGGTTCCACAGCCTCCGTAGCAATGGAACTCTTCATAGGCCCTGATCGCCACCAACCTCTCGACCCAGATGGAACCATTCCCTCCAACCATCTCCACAACTTCGAGCACTCTTCCATCTCCCTCACCTTCTTCCTCTATGCAGCTTCTTCCATCGTCCTTGACCGTGCCCAAGTCCAGGCTCAATTCGTATTAACTCAGTTTCTTGGGGCCGTAGCATTTGCTCAGCAACTGCTTCTCTTCCACCTCCATTCCGCCGACCACATGGGCCCAGAAGGCCAATACCATCTTTTGCTACAGCTTTTGGTCTTTGTTTCACTCTCCACCACAATCATTGCAATTGGGTTCCCTGAAAGTTTCATAGTCAACTTCGTTCGCTCCCTCAGCATCTTCTTCCAGGGACTGTGGTTGATTGTGATGGGCTTCATGCTTTGGACACCTTCTCTCATACCCAAAGGTTGTTACATGAACGAAGAGGAGGGTCACATGGTGGTCAGATGCTCTTCCCACGAGGCAGTTCACCGTGCCAACTCGCTCGTTAACATTGAGTTCAGTTGGTTCATCATTGGTGTCACCCTTTTTGCGGTTTCTCTGTACTTGGTTTTGGTCAAAGTTTATGGGGAGAAAGTGCAGTACTTTTCCCTTGGGAACGAGGATGAAGAGTCAAACTACGATGTTGAGTCTCAAAAGGGTGGTGCCTTTGAGAACAACAACAGCAAAAGCTTTATTCACGTGGGCAAAATCTTTCCTCAAAGTCATATGGAAAGGTAGATAGATAGACATAAAGAGAGTGATGGAATGAAGGTGCGTTAGTTTGTGATTAGCAGTTGGGTTTGTGGGTGTATTGAATAGCTCTCTTTGGTTAGGATTGAGATTTGGCTAAGTCACCAACAATGTTGTTTTTATTTGTGAATGTGGGAATTGTTTCATTTCATTTGTTTGTGTTTGTTAGTTAGTGGGGGCAAGAAAGAGTGTCTTGTTTCTTGATGAAACCATCTTTTACTTTGTTTATTGATGAAACTATCTTTTACTCACCTCAAACACAGTATATAATATATTTTTTAATAAGAGTTAAATTATATTATAAAAGGTATTTGGAGTGTTATATCAATGTATAGAGCAAGAAAAAAAAGTAAAAAAAATTGTTATTTTGTATTTGTGCTTAGTTATTAAAATGGAACATTACAATTAATTAAGGCAAAATTTTCAAACTAGTGTAATTTTTATTTGAAATCTTCAAAATAGTGTATTTTTTTTTTATTGGATATGGGTAAATTCTGCCTGTGAGACACATATCAATGTGAAGAAATAAATAAAATCATGAAAAGATAACAGGATTTTAGTTTATTAGAAGAAATCCTGCAGTCAAGATTTGAATCAATGAATTAATTAAAATTGTCAGAATAATACATCATTTTTATGCTGGTTAATATTTTCCACCTATTTCTCTTCTATTATTTTTGGCAGGTAACTAAAATAAATGTAAAGTTACAAAACTGACTATTTTATTTATTGATAAATATGTAATGGTTGAAATAAAAATGATGTCAGTATGAGATTTATATATTGAATTAAATTAAGAGTAAGTTTGATATTGAAAAGAAAAATAAAATAAAATAAAATTTAATAATAAAATATATTTAGCAAAATTAAATATAAGTTAGATATTTGAATTTAGTTACTAATATAGAAATAATTTAAAATAAAATTGAAATTTAGCAATAAATTTAGAAAGAAAAATTTGAAAATATTATATAATTTTTTAAATAAATTTATTGTTAGTTTTTAAATTATATCTAGGTAATTTTTCTTCACAATATGTAACCACTCTTCTATTCAAATTAACTTCATATTTATTCAATTACTTAATCATAATCAATTTCAACCATTACATATTTATCAATAAATAAAATGACTTTGTAACTATCCATTTATTTTAGTTGCACAGTAACAATACACCACACGCAAAAACAAAAAGAGGAATAGGCCGAGAATATTAACCATCTTAAAATGGTACAGTATTCTCACATTTTAATTAACTCATTAATTGAAATCTTAGCTGCACAAATTCTTCTAATAAACTAAAATTGTGTTCTCTTTTCACGATTTTATTTAATGTTAAATTAAATTGTCTGATAGGGTTACGGTTTCTTCATAATAATATTGTGTCTCCTATACACAATTTATCTATATCTAAAAATAAGAAAAAATACATCATTTTAAGAATTTCAGATAAAAGTTACACCACTTTAAAAGATTTGTGGTTAATTAATCTCAAAATCATATACTTCAATATTAATTATATTACTAATATCGCTATATTGGATCTTTGCGTTATCATGCAAACTCTTCTAACTATATTTACTATATGATTTTTGCATTTCCTACATTTCTTTATTTGCGTCGACATATGAGTTTGAACTTATAATTCTATTATTATTCTTTTATATTAAAAGCTCATTTAAATTAATGATAAAATGAATTTATGATATATAACTAAATATAAATATTTTTTATAATTCAATTTTATAAAGTTGAGTTAAATTAAAAGTTTAATTTTTAAATATTCTTTCTAAAATTCTTTATCCTTCAATAACTAATAATTTTATTTTCAAAAGATGACATTATAATGGAGAGAGAATAATTGTAATTTCTGTAATTTTATTTGGATTTTATAATTATGATTCTAAAAAGTCAAGTGAGTAGTTTTTTATTCTTTTGAAAAATTTTCCCTATATTTTTCTGTATATCTGCTGACATATTTTTTTGAAATAAAAAATTATTTTATTTTGCTTTTAAGTTTGACTTTGGGTGATTTTATCTAGGCAGCAAATCCTTCTTTAGTATCTCAACCTGTGATTAGTTCAATAAAGAATTTTCTTTTACTTTTATCTTCATATTCTGCTCCAATTTTTTACTGTTTCATTGCTTTACACAAATTGGTGATTTTTTTTCTTTAAGTTTGTCTATTTGTTGAAGATTTTCTAATCTAAATATACGTATGTTCATCACTTCCAATTAATCTAAAAGTCTAAACTACATATTAGTTTTTCTACCTCAATTTGAAATTAATATTAAATCAAACAAATAAAATCTAATGATGATGGATTTGGCATGAAAATTTAGACTAAATTAGTGATATATTATTGTTATCATTATATATATATATATATATATATATATATATATATATATATATATATATATATATATTAATAATAATAATGATGGTTACATAAAGATACAATAAGTGATTATACTACCGTCACTTCCAGTGTTTGAATAGTTTATTTTAATTTTAATTTTAAAATATAAGTAAGAATAAAATAAGAATATTAAATGTACATGTCCTTTATATAATTAAGAGTAAAATAAAAATATAAAATATGAGAAAATTATATATATATATATATATATATATATATATATATTCTCAAAATAAAATTCTGTATATTTGCATATAATTGGATCCAATTAATCTCAACTAAACTAAATCAATAAAAATCGATTGGTTCGGACTTTAGTTTCTCTTGATTTCAGTTCAAATTAAACTTTGCATCCTAAATCTTACTCATTGTGATAGAGTTTAGTGTTAAATATAAAGTCTACCATTCATAAGTACTGCATTGATATAGATTTGCTTTGGATCTTTTTAGTATTTAATTATATTTGCTTAACTGGGAATAACGAAAAGAAAACCTCGTTGTAGATTATTTTCGGGTATATTTTCGGCAAATACACATAATGTCAAAGTGTCCATGCTCACACAGACGATCCAGTTATTGCAAGAAGCTACCTGAAAATGTACACCAACAAGGATTTTTCCCAGATGCAACGCATAAAATGTGAAATTATATGCAGTAACTAGAAAAATCTAATGTTCCTTTTAAAAACTTGTTGCTATACAAGATAATTAGAGATAAAGTATTTATATAGCATGTGATATGATTAGGATATTTGACAAAATAATGTAAAACTGAAGAATAGAGGTGAGAAGATAAATAAATTTTGAATAGGGAGAACTGTATTGTTCAATGCATTGTTCGCTTAAACATGTTCAAAGTATATATTTTGCAAATTACACAACAAATATTTGATTTGTCGTGTGAATGAGATAAACATAAACGAATCAATCTATTAAATTGTTGATTTGTTGGAATAGTTGTTGACCTGATTAAAGAAGTCACCAAAAGAGAGAGAAAGAATATAATAGTAATAAGTGTCTGTTTCTTGCATGTCACTACAAGAAAAGTTAGTCTTTGGGACAGAAGTTTGATACAAATTATTTCATGTATCTCTATGTGTCTAGTTAAATATTGTTGGGGTTTTTTTTTATCATGTATTTTATTACTGAGAGAAAGTTTTCTCTTAATTTATGGAAGATCCAACCCAACTTGTGATGTATTAATTAATCATTAATTATTATTAATGAAATTTTTTATTTTTATTTATGGATTCTTTTTACCCTTGAGAGTTTCCCACATTAGAAGCTTTAGTATTCTTTAATTTTTTTATTTGATGCATCCCATTATTTTGGTTATTATTATTATTTATTGATATTTTTTTAGAGTCTATTACATTTTTTAAAGGAAGAATTGATGATTTTCTTTTATTTTCATTTGTTATTTATTTCAAACAAATAAATTTGAAATTAGGACTAGCGTCCAATAGTTAAGACAAGTCTGACTATTTATTTAAAATGTAGTAATTAAGTGTCATGATTGATTATGAGTATAAATACTAAATAATACAATAAATTATAAAGATTATGAATAAAAATTGAACACAGAAGTTGAGATTAAATATTATGTTTCAAAAAGTTAGCATGTCTTAGAATTTTATAGATACAGGATTATTTGATTTTGAAATATTTAATTACACATATCTACATGGGCAACATACTTTTTTATTAACTTTTACAACACATTAGAGTAACCACCTATGGAATTGGTTTTTAGACTTTATTGTTGATTAATTTTATTGATATAAATTTTATGTTTTACAATAACTAACCATTGGAATACACTTATTTGAATTTATATTTTTAATATCTTTTATAATATTACAAATATTGAATTATGAATGTCTTCCATTACAAGATTAAATCAATTTTACTAAATTCATAATATGTAAATTGAATTGGGAACTGTGAATGCATTTATATAATAAGTTGAATAATTTGAGGGAAACAACCTAAAGTAGAACTAGTGTTAATAAAATTAACAGAAATCATCTTTAGGACTATGGTAACAAGTTGAGTTTATACAGATTGATCCCCTCCATGCAATGTTGTAGTATTAAGGACGAAGGTGGCAAAAAGAACTTGAGTGAATGCTTTTGTATTTCACGTTATATGTACGATGGTTTTTTGGATTATTTATCAGTTGTTCTCTACCATCGAATGTATGTGAATATTAATTTTTGTTAATACGTGGGTGTGGTTGACCAGTTGTCAACACATGCATAGCATGTATTATGCATACTATTAATTTAATTAATTACAATTTTGTGTTCATTGCTCATTAATTTGATTTGTATTAAAAATCATAAGAAATATATTTTTGTACAAGAAAGAGAACTTGTCACTATTCACTCGTGACCGTACAAAAGTTTGGCATAAATTAATATTTGTCAGTGAAAGAGGATAACTCCTTTATTTTTTTATTTTTTATTTGTGTAGAAAAAGAAGAATGGTTGAATAATCATAGGGAGGTGGATCGCCGTGCAATCCCGATCGCCTGACGACTCAGCCTAACGAATTCCACAGAATTGGAATCGGAATCGGAATCGGAATCAGATTCGGAATCGGAATCGGAATCAGAGTGAAACGATGAGGGTGGTGAGTGCGTTAATGGTGGCTCGGATGTTGACGCGGGACCACTCGGTCCCGGTGCTTGGCAACGAAGGCATTCCCTTCGGATCGGTGTGGTGGTTCATATATGCCGGAATCTCGTGTTTGCTCGTCCTCTTCGCCGGCATTATGTCCGGTCTTACCCTCGGTCTCATGTCTCTTGGTCTGGTCGACCTCGAGATTCTCGAGCGGAGTGGTTCTCCTGCTGAGAAAGCGCAAGCTGGTACTTTCTTCTTCCTATATTCTTTCCCTCTCAATCTTCGCATTGCATCTATACACGTTAATCTTTGTGCGCGGGTGTATGTATGTATGTATGTGTATGCAGCTGTTATACTTCCCGTGGTGAAAAAGCAACACCAGCTTCTTGTCACTCTGCTTCTCTGTAATGCTGTTGCCATGGAGGTAATTAGACTGCATTGCTCCCTTTACCTCTAATTAATTATTATTCTCACTTGTTATGGTAGAAGCTTAAGCTGTTTGAATGAAGTTCATGAGATGACTGGCTTTGTGTAGACTAGTTTCATTTCTGTACCATGCGAAATATTTATTTAATTTTTATGTTTCTGAGCATTTCAACTTCTTTTTTGTCAAGTGAATTTTAACTTATGGAACAAATTTGATACATTTTTTTTTGTTTCCCTTTTTACAAATACTTATGGAAAGGTTTATCCCATCAGGGTCATTGTGAATAAGGATGCCTATGAAAAAACCTTCTTGCAAGTAGGCAACATCATGTTTTAACGAAATATTGGATTGGGATGATGAGAATAGCTTCTTTCAAATTGCCGTTTTTCTTTTTCTGGATATGCCTATGTCACGGGCACTGGCTAGTGACTGGTTGTATGCTTATTTATGCTTGATTTGGGTTATGCACACACTTTATACTGATTCCTAAATCCTGTCTAACTTTTTACAGCCATTGGCTTTGAAACTTCCAATCTGCAGGCTCTGCCGTTATACCTAGATAAACTATTCAATCAGTTTGTTGCTATCATCCTCTCTGTAACTTTCGTTCTGTTTTTTGGAGAGGTATGTCATTTTACCGTCTCTGTGTGGTTCAGTGGTTTAGCCTCTATTTGTATCCAGTGAATGTTATAAAATCCTTTTTAAAAACAACAGTGCCTCATTGATTTCAGGTTATTCCACAAGCAATTTGTAGTAGATACGGTCTTGCTGTAGGTGCCAACTTTGCATGGCTAGTGCGGATTTTAATGGTTATCTGTTACCCAGTTTCTTATCCTGTTGGAAAGGTATATCTTCCTACGGAGATTGTTCCTTAGCGATACAATATAATTGAGAAGAGAATGACGAACTGGAAAAGGTCTTTTTAAAGTTGTTCATAGAGATAGTTATATCTGTCTTTCCTAGTTTGAAAGAATGCTGTAGCTTGTTAGCAACAGAAAATGAGTAATATTATTGGCATGTGTTTAGGGCTGAAACTCTGGGCGATCTCCCTACAATTATAGCTCTTCACACCAGAAAAACATAGAGTGTCAGTTTTTCTCATCTATCAATGATGGGTTTTATTTTAATCATGAAGCCCTCACATATTTCCTTTCCCCGTTAATTGTTGTTCCAGGTTCTGGATTACCTATTGGGGCATAATGAGGCTTTATTTAGGCGAGCTCAGTTGAAAGCCCTTGTTTCCATTCACAGCCAGGAGGTATAAATTAGTAATTATTTCTATATAAATAGAAAAAGTCATGTCAAGATTGGGGAGGTACTCATCGTCCTGTCCTTGGTGCTTGATTCTTATATGTTGAATTCGCTTGTTTATATAGGCCGGGAAAGGTGGTGAGCTTACACATGATGAAACAACAATTATCAGTGGAGCACTTGATTTGACTGAAAAGGTAAGTGCTGCAATTCACCTGCCACATAGAATGCTGACCTATTCCTTGTTGTTTCTTTTCATGTTATATTCCAATACAATTTTCAGTTTATGATGTTCAATTCAACAGAAAATGAAGTTTCTTACCACTTTGAGTTTCAATATACATTGATGATGGTAGAAAGCTTAGACGTGAAGGTTATTTATGTATCTGGTTACTTGTAGTTACCATCTTCTGTTGGGGATGCTAGGAAGTGTCAATACGCAATATTGTAGGACATTCAATGGAAAGGTCGTTTTATTAGATATTTATCAAAATACCACTCCGTGTTGATGCAAATTTGGCCAACCACTTTCAGTGATCTTGTTCCATAAGCAAATGCATTCACACATACTTTAGTTTTCTTTATGGTTTAATTCATTATCATTAACTTAACTTTCATAACTCATGATTTTCACTTATATAAGTCACATCTAATATATTGTTTTCCATATTGCATTACAAATTATCATTAACTTAACTATCAGCTTGTGTTGTAATTTGTTTCTTTGTACAGACTGCCGAGGAGGCTATGACTCCTATCGAATCAACGTTTTCTTTGGATGTTAATTCAAAATTGGATTGGTAACTTTTCTTAATTTCTTGGTTATTATTCTTTAGAGGTCACTAAAAGGTGTTTGAATTTATTTTGGAAACGACTTCTCTTTTTGATCAGGAATTCAATTGTTTTTGCTTCTTTCCTTTTCATCTTCACCAATTTCAAGAAAATGCACAAACATTTCTCTAGTTATTTCCTACTAAATTATTGGGACCTAACTTTGCTTGCATGTTTGAAGTAGAATTCTTGGTTAAAAGATAAAAAGCACGTGTCAAGAGCAGAACCATCTTTGTTTTCTCCCTCTTTTATTTATTTTTCCTTAAATTGTTTTAATGGTGCCAATCACAAATCAGGGAAGCAATGGGAAAAATTCTTGCTCGGGGGCACAGCAGAGTTCCTGTCTATTCTGGAAATCCAAGGAACATTATTGGACTTCTACTGGTGTGTGTTTTTTCACATTTTTTTACTTTTAATATTTTCCCATTTATTTATTGCTTAGGTTCTTTCTTCACATTATTTCTATTTAAATTAGGTCAAAAGTCTCCTTACTGTACGGCCAGAAACAGAGACACCTGTCAGTGCTGTATCCATCCGGAGAATTCCACGGTGTGCTTGTGTTTATTAATTTATTCTTGTGTTGTTTTCTTTCAAACTAATTGTCTAATATCCAAAGTCTGTTATGGGTTTATATGTACAGGGTTCCATCGGATATGCCTCTCTATGATATACTTAATGAGTTCCAAAAGGGCAGTAGTCATATGGCTGCTGTTGTTAAGGCTAGGGGAAAAGGCAAAGAAACTCCACAAATAATTGATGAGGAGAAAAATGAAGAACACAAAAGCATTGATGGGGATTCACAGTTGACCACTCCCTTGCTACAGAAGCAGGATGCAAAATCAGAAAGTGTTGTTGTTGACATTGTCAAGCCTTCAAAGCCTTCCAGCAATAATAAGCTGACTGGTTTTCAACGTAGTGATAGCACAAACTCTTCAGAAAATATTGAGGATGGTGAAGTGATTGGTATTATCACTTTGGAAGATGTATTTGAAGAACTTCTGCAAGTAAATTTCTGTTGTCTGAGACAAAGCTCCCTATCTGTCCAGTGTTTTATGTTTTTCCAACCCTTAAAACTGATTACAGTACTTCTTCATTATAGGAAGAAATTGTTGATGAGACAGATGAATATGTTGATGTTCATAAGAGGTAATAGAATACGTAGTTTCAAAAATTAGGTAGTAGAGAGACATGAAGCTACTGTAAATCTGAATTTTGATTTACATAAATTTTATTTTGCAGAATACGTGTTGCTGCAGCTGCAGCTGCTTCCTCAGTGGCCCGAGCTCCATCATCACGAAGGTTGACTAAGGGAGCCGTAAGTGATTTATTATTACTCATTTTTTCTCATAATATGTTTCTTGTCCATCACAATTGCTAAATGAAATCAATATTTTTCTTTCCTCGAGCCAAGGAAATGGTTCCTTTTGGGGGGTTTGGTCCGGATTTTTAAGGTTACTCTGCATGGTTTATTATCATGTGCTTTTAAGATTATTTGCATGATATTGTGTGAATTTAGGGACGTGGATATAGGGAACTTGTATCTTGGTAAGTAACATCTCTCCTGCTAAAAGTATCAAGTTTAAATTAGGACAGAACAATCTTTGAGAATTTGATACTATTTGGGATTCAAGGATGAAATTATAGGATTTCAGAACTGTTTTTATGACTCCAACATTATATTTCAGAAACAGATTACTGGTCTCATCATAGTCATATTCCATTTAATAATTTTTCACTTTGAATTTAATTATTAACGAATTTATTCAATGTAACTCCTCCTAGTATGATTCCTCCTCTTTTCCAAAGAGCAAGGTTAATTGGATATTTATGTCACAGTTCCATTTCGTGTTTGGTGGATAAGTGCCTCCTGGCCAATTAAGATGAACATTTTCTATTGTTTATATTGACAATTTAAACAAGCACTATGGATCAGTGGAAATTTGTACTCTATATAATGAGAGCATGAAAAAGGAAATGGTCATTGTAATGAAACTTATACAATATACAATACATCTTCTTTGCTGGTAACTTTGTTGGAAAGAGTATACTGACACAAAAACTTATTTAAGAAGAATAAAAATTCATAAGCTTGAATATGTATTTAGTTCTCATAAATTTGCTTATAAATTGTTTTAGTAACTGTTTTGAGGTGACATTTAATGTGACATGGTATGAATATATGTCGTGCTATTTTAAATTATGATAAGAGCTATTTTAACAAATTTAAAATCTATGAAAACCAAAAATAACATAATTTTTTGGAGGACTAATCGACATTTAGGCCATTGAATGACCTGAGCAAGTAATTGATTTTACTCTTCGAGAGATCGAATGGCTCCTGTAGCGGGGGGTCCTATTTTATTTCACTTGGTTATGACTATTTGAGTAGCCTTTAAGTTGCAGATCTACCTCCCAATCCTTTTGTAATTCTGCGAATTTAAAATTAGTTTCTTTTTCATCAAAGGATAGGATGGGTCTCAAAGCAAGTTTGAAATTTTTTTAGCCAAAGGTTTGAGTTCAAGATATTTTTTCTACATCCAGCATGGGTGCTCATTAATTTTCTTTCTGATCTATGTTTTTTAACCATCCAGGGAATCCAAAGTAAGCCTGGGCAAACTCCGAAGAAATCTGCAGAGGAAAATGGATTGAATTCGACAAAGCAATGAGGAAATTCGTGTTAGCATGTCAGGATAATGAACCTCTAATACTGAGGGTTGTTTGCGTCAGCAACGTGACGAGAAAGAGGCAAACGAGTTCTTCACGTTGTGACTTATAAATTAATAACTTTCCTTTTGGAAGGCTTAAACGGATACATTGCCATTATATAGTACAAGGTTATTAAAGCTGTTGCTTCTTGCATATCTGCTGCAATTTTATGTTGAATCCAAAAAAACTGCTTTTACTGAAAAGAAAAGTGTTTGTAGGACAAAATATTTGGCTCATTAAAATTGTCTTGGGATGGCGTGCAAAATTATTTAGGGTTTTGATGGGTGAAAAGTAAAGAGAAAAAAAGAATGAAATTTGAATTGAAGAGAAAAAAAACAAAAAAAAAAGTATATTTAAATTTTTAATTCTTGAAGTCAATATTTTTCTTACGTGTCCTCTCACTTTTTGTCTAATATATTGTTTATCCTTTTTATGTATGCCCCTTTTATTATCTGTTTATTTCTTGAGTCATTTCTTTTTTATCTACTAAACAAAATGAAATTTTTTGAATGATTATTATTTTTAAATTTTTATTTAAGTATTTAGATTAAAATGACTTTTAGTACATTTTTGAATTATACAAGTTTTTGGTTCCTAAAAAAGTATTACATTTTAATTTTTATAATAATTATTTTCTATGTTTATCCTGATATACTTTAATTACTTAAAATTAGCAATGTGAGACTAAACTTTCGTCTGATTGTTACATTATTTTTCAGTCCATTTGAGGACTAAATATGAACAATAAAAGTAGAGAAATAAGTAAGAAAGTTTATTGGATCAAAAATCTGAAATCTGAAATTTTACGATGATAGAAACTTATTTAATTGTTTTTAGAGTTTTGACCGTTAAATGTGAAAGAAACACGTATCTTTTTCTTTCTTTGTAGCAAGAACTTAGGAGGGTAGTTATGAAGGGTGCCTATCCGTGGTAGATAATTGATACAAGACATTATTTATATCTCAATGGAACATCTTAAATTTTGTCTCCCTGTCTTGTGTTGATGTCAATAAATGTAGCATGCCTACACCTAATTCCTTTCAACAATCTTACCCTTTTCCCTCCAAAATAGTTCATGAAAATTTTGGCATTTATATCTCAATATCTTGTGACATATTGTCTGTTCTTCACTTGGATTTTCCAAGACAGTCTTAACAGGAACGGTCCGAACTAAATTTTCGTTGTAAATGTTGAATTAGTTTACCAAGATGCTTAGATTACAGTTCTCCATATGGCTGAAAAAGAAACTATCATCTGGTCCAGAACTGATTGGTCTTTAGTTAATGTATGGATGAAGTGTTTGGTTGGAATAAGACCAACATAATCAGATACATATTTTTAATTTTTTAAGACATTTTTTCTCAATTTCGCCTACGCTTGTCTCAGAAAAAGAGTACTCAGAGGAGCACTAAACATGGTTCAAACGGTTCTGTACTTAGCTCAAAAAAGAAAATAAGAAAACATTAGAAATGGATGGAGATTATACGTACCCAAAGAAAATAAAGAGATTTTGTCACACACGTGAGAATGACCTATTGATCTTAATTGCGTAAGTTTTTCTCGCCAATGAACAGAAAAAAACTTAGAAGTGTAGGCCAAGAGAGTAAAAGAAAACTAAAACAAAATCTAGTAACTATACATATGTTTATCAACAACAGAATTTCTGGGTTCCTCCTCGGTTGACACTTGCCCTTTTTACAGGCAAAGTAACACAGCAGAACAACTTGGTGGAGCAAATCTTGTGGCAGAGACTGTGTAATTGAAGCCTTGCAGCCACTCTGCGTGTACATATAACATGATAAAAGAAAAAAACTGGCTGTATTCTCAAAACTATGTTCTTCCTCTATTTCTAAGGCACCAGTCAAAACCTGTCTTCGCACCTCATAAGAAACACTGTGCACCTCCATATGATATAAAATCTAGTTTTCTGCTCCCTGAAGTGCCTTGAACACCGTTGCATTAACCCCCCAGATTTTGGAACTGATAAGGATTGTCTTGCCATGGTCAAAAACAAAGGCCTAAAGGACACAAGAAAGAGTTTTAGTACTTTAGATCTTTAGAACTGAATATAGTACTTTGATTTTGTATCCCTTATGGAGCCAGAACTAGGTGTGATATATATACATATATGTGTGTGTGAGAATCATAGAAGGTTGCAAAGAATGTGCGAGAGGGTGTAGCAGGTGACATGGGTGGTCCCAGAAAAGAATGGAAGATGACAAAGCACTCTCTATCACACTGTCTCCCTGCTAAATCAGTAAGCAAGAGGGACTTAATACAACTCAGCATCTCATCCTAACAGTAGTGTCCAACCCTGTCTGTTCAAACCCTATATATTATCTGCCTTTGTAACTGTTAGCATAGTATATTCCCAAAGAAAACGCATTTGTGCCTGAATTTCAGGTTGTGTTGTATTGATTCTCCTCGATAGTATCGATAATAATGAACCGAATATTTTACTTTATTATAAAGTTAACCAACCAATCACATACTCCAGCTAGGATTTCACCTTGTGATAGAGAAGAGATCTTTAGCTTGTTTTAATCAGCACCTCATATGTTGCACATTACTGGTGGAATATAACATGATGCCTTTCACACAACAGAATGTTGTGATTGAATAAGCTTTTTAACTGATCATGTAACAGTGTAGGAGTGAAAATTGGATATCTTTTTTTTGTATTTACGTACAACATAAGCAAAATAAGTAACCTACGAGGTTCCATGCATACATGTAAAAGCTTTAAGAAGGACATTGACTTCTATTCATTCACTGTTAACCACTGGAATGGGATTATTTTCAAACACAAAAAAAGAATTACACTGACCAGGTACTTTAAAGTAGCAACAACCATGAAGAGATTTATATTGCTCCAAAAAAATTAAGCCACAAATTACACTCCATAGATGTTAACTACACAATTTCATTAAATGCTAATGTATAAGGGTCAAAGCCATTGAGCTAGATGATGACACCTCAAAGCATGTGGAGAGCACAAAAAAAGTGTCTGTGGGACTAAGAGTACTTATGCCAATTTAGAAGCATAGAGATACAGACCCTCATAATGTAAAACTTCCCTCTTTGTTGCCTTGCCATTCTCCTGAACTTGGAAAATCTCCTACCCATGTTTCCCATTTTGAAGCTGAAATTGCAGTTGTGCATGCAGCTCCTCCAATGTAGGCACAATTTATTGAAGATAAAATCTACGTGGAAGGAGGGTGAAATGTAGTGATTGGATTTGGATCCACGTGTTGGAATTGCACGCGCTCATGTTAAGGCTCCACTTGTACTTGAGTTTCACATCAAAGTCACGTGCCTTCTCTTTCCAAATTCAACTCAGACGCTAAGTTTTTAGTTAAATCATGCCGGCCATTAGTGGTTGTCGCTTCCCTGAAAGTGATTAGCAAGTACAAAAACACCAGCCTTATCTTAAACAGTGCGGCTAAAGCTAACATCTTATCCTCTCAAATAGAGAGCCCTCTTTAGCTTTCTTCATCATTAACCAGTTCAGATGAGAGATACAAGTGAAAGGGCATGATTTTCACTAGAGCCTTGTGGGGTGAACCCAACAAAAATCAACCAGAACTTCAACATCACCCCCCTCTTTGGTCCACTCCTTCTTCCAAGAGCTTTATTTGTTCTACTTGAGATGGGGTTCAGCATGTGACTTACAAGCTTGTCAAATAATGTCTTAATGTTTATAAAAAAGGATTGGCACTCAAACGCTCCCAAGGTCATACATCTTATCTTTAAGCATGAAAAGTGTCAAAGATAAGATCCTTAGCATCTATAACTAATCTTTGTGGACCTTTGGGATTAATGTAAAGATATCCAGCTAAAATGGGGCCCAGTAAAATTGTCAAGATGAAATTTGAGTCACAGAGAGAGTGGCCACACATGAAGGAGGGTGACACAGATGGAAGCCACTTGGGAAGAGTGAAGATAAAACTGGGGACATGTTGTTTCAAGTGTTGGGGTTTGGTTGTGTTTTTGGTCAGAAATGTGAGAAAAGAAAGTTCCAGGCTGGTGGGGAGTTCTACTACTGTGACAACTATCTGTTGTCTTTTAAAGAACAGTGATGGACAAAGTTAGGTGATCTGTGTAGTTCAGATGTGACTAACTGAGACTACACAGGAACGGTGTGGCAACATTCCCTTTAGGGAAACACAGGGTAATGAGTTTGTATTATGAGTGCAGGAAAGCCTGTGGAAGGTGTATTAGAGAGAGAGATGCTTATCTGATTGTTGTTACGAAATATGAGGTCCATTTGAAATTGGAACAAGTAGAAGATGACAAATCAGAACTGAATTATTCAGCATGAGTAAATAGGACACCTATATGTTGTGTTGTTTTGGCTAGCGTTTGAGACAAAGCAAAAGTGGCTTTTAAACTCCACCACAAAGCTCAACAGTTCCTATATCTCAGGGAATATTGCTAAAAGAAATGGATATTAACATTCTATTGTTTTAGCTCATCTGATTAACCAATTCGATTGAGATTTTCTTTTACTTTCCTTCCAATCAAATTGACAACAGATAATTATGTAATGAAAAATAGAAAAATTAAGAAAGAAAATTTAAAAATAATTCAATCTTATAAAATTTAATAGCTTTTATTATATAGATCTACACATCTTTAATACAGAAACCGTTTAACTCGTATTAAATTATATATTTAATAATGATCTCATAACACTAATTTCATAGATTCAACAAATTTATTAAGATAATTTATAGAATGACATACCATCTTAACAAACTAATTTTAAATCTAATTCAATTTCTCAAATCTAATTTAATTTTACAAAATTGATCTGTAAAGTAAAATTTACATCTATTAAAAGTTTTATATTCAGTGGATAATTCAATTTCTATCCGAAATTACTAGGTTGTGCCTCCTTAAACTTTGAAAAAGGAGCTTGGTTGGCCAAATTTGACAACTCTGAAATTGAGCATGTGTGGTGTAAGGAGGGGCACTGCATGAATTAGAGAGTGAGGCCAGCACATGAAAATCATGCAATGTATTTTGTGAGAGGCAATGTTTATTGCCCTTAGGACTGGGGTTGGAATGAGTTAATTTTGAACACAACTTTTTGAAGGTTTGAAATTTTGGGGGACACAAGTTTGAAAGTTTAGTCGCTGATTACTTTCCATCCATGTAGCCACATGCATACGTTCATTTTTACAGAATAATAATTGAAGTGAAAAAGCATGTGAGAACGGAAGCTTCTTGTGTCTCTGCAGCTGCAGTGTAGGATGTGCCAAATCGTGACTTGTTCCTTTCTCTTTTTATCATATCTCCTGCTTTGTTGAAAAATCTTTTGCAGTATCCCAAGGTCTTTTTCTTTTTACAAGTCCTCAATGACAAGGGGGTGTGATTCAAAACCAAATTTTTCTTAAGCAAAATGAAATTAGTAAGAAGAAGAATTATAAAGAATGAGTACTTTAATTAACTCACATATTAAGTTGGTAAGGTGATAGTTGCACTTGATTATATATTATAATTTAATTATATATCTAATTAACTTACTTTGAAATGTTTAAAACATTCCTTATAATAAGTGCATCGAAACTGGGAATAGAAGAGAACAAGATAATACATAACAGGATATACTTCACTAATTTTAATTACAATCTAACAATAAACTTTGAGAATAAATCTTATAATTAAAAGTTTTAAAATGATATAATATTTATATAGATTAGAAAGGAAGAGGAATGTAATAAATAAGTGTAACTGTTCTAATTCAAAATTTATTTATTTTCTCGATTTGATTCGGTGCTTATACCATTTCATGTTATTTTACAAGTACATCGTAATATCCTACGTAACTTGAAAGCTAAACACATAACATTTGATGTATGTTTGCAAAATTAAAATACTTGCAAAAACATAGCTAACACAAACTTATGTAGAGAATGAAAATACAGGTTGATCTTTAGAAAATGTTTTGCAAGTATTAAAATATATATGCAAAAATTTTGAGGATGTCAAATATCTAAAATATATTAAAATTAAAAAAAATTATTACATATTAATTTACATAATATGCAAACAAAAATTAGGAGATTAGGACCCTTCACACCTAACAAAACTATTCACTTAAAACAAAGTATCTTATTTGTCTTGGCGATACTAAAATATAAAGTTGTCTTATTTGAGAAAATAATAAAAGGTTAGGAAAATTAAATTCCTTTATCTGAGACGGAATCAGGATCTAGTAGGTAGGGAAAATTCAATCTAACATGTGAGTTTTATAATTCATGCAAATTATTTGAATTTTTCAAAATAACGAAAGAATATATAAGAAAGGATATATTCTTATAAAGGATATTAATTGTTGGAGATCTAAGATTAAAAATAAAAATCACCAAGTTTACATGTCTTCTATAAATATATTACAAAAATAACGTTTTGTAAACCGTTATTTTTTTCAGAATTTCTTGTTAATTATACTCTAAATTTAACTGGATTATAATAAATTGTATTACCCATAAAATTATTTTTTAAGACAATAACCAACAACTAATGAATTTTTTTTTTGAAAAAAAATAGGAAATGAAAGAAGAAAAATCGTGTATTTTAACAAAGACTCTAACTCTAAAACTAAATTAGGGTAAACATTGTACATCTATTTTATATTTTAATATTTACATAATTTGTAGGGTTTAACCTGTTCACATGAGACGGAAAATTGATGAAATTTACAATGAGAAAAACATAGATAATACAAGAAAAAGAAAAAGAAAAATTATGGTAGGGAAATAAAAGATTTATCAACAAAATTTAAGCTGTGAACAACCAAATTATATATAACATTTCAAAGGTCTACTAAAACCTAATTTGAAGCCTCAAGATTCGGTATTCCTTGTACTCTTTATAGCATACATGTGCTTTTGCTGATGATAGAAAAACAAAAACATAGTAAACAATTAATCATTAGACTGAATCTTCAAGAAATGCATTATTTGTTATTGCTGACAATATTTTTAGAAGATGTCACCGTATATCATGAAGCGGTAGTCTTTTGGAGTGGTGACTCAAGCTAATAATGATTTACATTAAATATCTTGCACTACCAAATAGTATATAACTTCTCTTTTAAAGAACATGGACTCCAAGCATAGTGGATTTATATTCTACGCACTTTCTACAAACTCTAAGGCCTTTGACTGATTTGTTACACTATTGTGAAACTTTATCTTCTTTATGTAAATCCGGTTTCTCAATCAGTGATACAATTTTTTTCTAAAAAGTATCAAAATGAATTACTTCTTTAAACATTATAAATTGAGTTAGTTGTTACCTTTGATGATTTTGATTTTTTGATATACTAAAGTCAGTACTTAAGTGACAATTTTTTAATAAAATTATCATCTTTTAGTTCTATATTTTTAAATTATATATATATATATATATATATATATATATATATATATATATATATATATATATAAATCATGAATATCGCACGTGCTATTTTGTTGCAAGAAACCAAATTTACAAAAATAAGAAAGTGAATAGAAATACCGACATCAAAATTGTTAATGAAAAAAGTGTTATTACTCGATCTCTAGATACATGGACATAGGCACCTAAATTAATTAAGATTCCAGCTTCTGTTTAAATCGGCTTCTTCCAACATGTAAGATTCGCCACATTAACAGCAAAACAGATGGAGCTACACTATAATAAAAAACACATCTAAGTGGAGTAATCGGCCAGTTCATTCTCATGTTATCAAGACACTCATTGAAAATATGTTATCCAACACCTAATATCATCCAGCTAAATTTTATTTTAAAAATATTCTAAAAAAAATTATTTTTATTATTTATCTTAAAAAAAAAGATTTGAAAGATTTATAAAGATTTCTTGACCACTGCAAAAGCTATTTTGGTTTCTTAAAAAATAAAAAGTCAGTGTCTTTAGAAAATGAAAAAACATGGGTCTCTTGATAAATGAAAAGTCATGGATCTCTTAGAAAATGAAAAGATAGGAGTTTCTTAGAAGATGAAAAGCTATGAGTCCCTTGATAAATGAAAAGGCAGGGATCTTTTTCAGAAATGAAAAGGAGAGCTCTCTTTTAGTGATATAGAGCATAAAAAGAAGAGGAAGCAAAAAGGAGGGAATCCAAAACCATCAACATCATCCATACTGTTGAACCATCTTAAACTCTTGAGCCACAGGATTCCCTTCACTCATCTCACTCACCCTGCATATACAACACTCATATTGCTCACATACTCCTTCATAGTTACACACCATAGTTTTTCATAAAGAAAGTCCTCTCCTCTCTATTTTTTCGCCTAAACACCTTCCAATCACCTCTAGAACAATCGGAGCAGTCCTAAATAGCTTGAAAAAGCTTGGAGAAGCTCTCGTCGAAAAATGGGACTTCATCGGAGCTCTGCCACTAACCTCAAGTTTTCTACCTCCACTAGGTGCGTCTCCTTCCCCATCTCATTCCCACCATTTCTATAACTTGAAGACGCCTTGAAACCTCTATTTGAGCCTCGCCGGTGCAAGTCCCATTGAGAAAGATGACCGACGAGCCTTGCGAGCTCATTTTCTCCCACCACAGACCTCATCCATTCCACCTCTATTGAGACGAGGATGAGAGGAACGTTAGCCACCCCATGGCACGACGTTTCGCTGTCGCCGGAGACTTCCCGAAAAATCAGTCCAGCAAGCTTAGTGTTCAAGTAGCTAACTTTGAGAGCAGATTTAAGGAAATTTAGAAACCTTTAGGAGAAGCTGGGGGTTGCATTGGAAAGTTGAGTTTACCCTCTTTCCAATGGTATGCCAGAACCCCATTTATGAAATCTCTAGATTCCTAAAAAATGAATGTCAAAATACGAGTCCGGTATGGGTAACTTAGAATATTTTCTAGGCACCACATAAAATCATAAACCTTGTCTTGGGACTGACTTTGGGAAGTTCGTTCTTCCTGGTCTTGAAGCTTTAGGAGGTGCATGAGCTATCATTGGAAATCTCTTTTACCGTCTTTCCATTGGTCTAGAGTGGGTGCATTTATGAGATCATTTGGTCACCCAAAATCACCCCAAAAGTAGTGCCTCAAACTGGTTTCTAGGAAGCTAAGTCATGAAAGACAACCAACACATCGTTTTTTCTTATTTTTAGTGATTTTTGTGATTTTCTGATTTTTTGGGGGTTTTTTGGTGAGGAGTGGGTGGTATGAGACAAGGAGGCAACGAGCATACCATTAATCTACACAAAAATGCTAACGAGTGTGGCTTGCGCGTGATTTAGGCTGGTCTACAAATGATGGTTTGGTGTATGAAAAAAGTTGTGAGGAGGCAACTTTGAGGCCAAATTTGGATGATCAAATGGCTATAAAAATGAGCAAATTTGGTGTCAAATTAAAGGTGAGTTTAAGGGCTTTTCATTGGTTACCTATACACTCCTAGCAACTTCAAGGATTGGGAGAACAAATTCTCCAAAGTTGGTGTGTTGGCTGTCTCTCATGACTTAGTTTCTAGAAAGCCCAGAAACCAGTTTGGGACACTACTTTCGGAGTGATTTTGGGTGACCAAATGATCTCATATATGCATCCACTCTAGACCAATGGAAAGAGGGTAAAAAGAGATTTCCAATGATAGCTCATGCACCTCCTAAAGCTTCAAGACCAGAGAGAACGAATCTCCCAAAGTCAGCCCCAAGACAATGTCTATGATTTTATATAGTGCCCAGAAAATATTCTAAGTTATCCATACTAGACCCGCATCTTGACATTTATTTTTGAGGGATCTATAGATTTCATAAATAAGGTTGTGGCATACCAATGGAAAGAGGGTAAACCCAACTTTCCAATGCAACCCCCCACCTTCTTCTAAAGGTTCCTAGATCTCCTGAAATCTGCTATCAAAGTTAGCTACTTGAACACTAAGCTCGCTGAACTGGTTTTCCGACGAGTCTCTGACGACAGCGAAACGTCACGCCATGGGGTGATGAACGTTCCTCTCCTCCTCGTCTCAATGGAGGTGGAATGGAAGAGAAAGGAGGTCTGTGGTAGGAGAAAATGAGCTCGCAATGCTCGCCGGTCATCTTCCTCAATGGGACTTGCACCGGCGAGGCTCAAATGGAGGTTTCAAGACGTCTTCAAGTTATAGAAACGGTAGAAATGAGATGGAGGGAAAGAGACACACCTAATGGAGGCAGAAAACCCAAGTTGGTGGCAGAGCTCCGACGAAGCCCGATTTTCCGACAAGAGCTTCTCCAAGTTTTTTCAAGCTATTCTGGGCTGCTCCAATTGTTCTGAAAGCTTCTTGAAGGTGATTGGAAGGTGTTTAGGCGAAAAAACAGGGAAGAGAGGACTTTCTTCATGAAAAACCATGGTATGTAACCATGAATGAGTATGTAAGCAATACGAGTGTTGTATATGCAGGGTGAGTGTAGAGTGAGATGAGTGAGGGAAGTCCTATGGCTCAAGAGTATAAGGTGGCTCAACGGTGAGGATGATGATGGTTTTGGATCCCTTCTTTTTGCTTCCTCTTCTTTTTATGCTCTCTATAAGAGAGCCCTCCTTTTCATTTTCCAAAAGACCCTTGCCTTTTCATTTTCCAAAAGACCCATGTCTTTTCATCTTCCAAGAAACTCCTGCCTTTTCATGTCCCAAGAGACCCATGCTTTTTCATTTTCAAAAAGACTCATGCCTTTTCATTTTCAAAAAGACTCATGTCTTTTCATTTTTCATGCCTTTTTATTTTTCAAGAAACCAAAACAGCTTTTACAATGACCAAGAAATCTTGATAAATCTCCCAATTTTTTTTTAAAGACAAATAATAGAAATATTTTTTTTTAGAACACTTTTGAAATAAAGTTTACTCGGACAAAATTGGATGTTGACAATGTGATCATGAACCATTGTGACACGTATTTTGGGAAAGGGGAATGCAGAACTAAATAAAAAATCAGGAAACAAAAGATGTTATATCTAACTCGTGAAAGACAAACTTGAGAAAGTAATTTAGACTTCACAGTTAAATTAAGATTCTGCAGAAATCTGGTGCCAATCAATTATGAACTGATATAGAACCTCCCCTGTGATGGCAGAAGATTTTGATATCATAAAAATCACTCAGGTAATATACTGCTGCTTAACTTACGGAAGGACAGCGTCTAGTTCAGTCTTCCGGAAGATCCCAGCTTCAACGCGTGAATCTTCCTCCATATTGATCCCAACTTTGCGGCTCCCCTGGCCGATCATCTGGAGCCTTGAATGTGGTCATGATAGTGATTGAAGCAGGTACTGAAAGATAGAAGGTAAAATCTACAGCCCCCCAAAGTGGACTTGAACTGCTTCTTGTTCTTGATCATCAACTTCCAAGTATATTTTTGGGTTATAGAAAGGCTAATATGCATACCCACACATAAGTGATTCTTTTTGTGATAAAGTCTAGTAACTTTGCAGATCAAGGGGATTATGAGGCTATGGAGTATAACGTGTAGCATTGAACCAGTGATCCAATATTGAAATTATAGGGTCCAGATTCTACAAGAGTGTGGAAAAGTGTATTGGCACTGACTACATTATATAAAATTGATATTGTTATTTTGGGAATGAAAAGATGCTATTAACAACTGCTGATATGATTAAAATTTGTAGGCTGTTGTGCTCTTCGATTTGTTTGATGAACCAGGCTTTGCAATTGTAACATAAATAAACCTGCCATCAAAAAACTACAACAAAAATCCAGCTACCTTGTCAAAATCATTTTAGCAAGGATGGGATAGGATATGTCTTATAGTTGGGAAACTCTCAAATGTTATGCACACCTTTCCATTCATCTCTTGAATAGCCAATTTCGCACACTCTTCCTTTACAAACCAAATAAATGCAAATCCTAAAGACTGTCCAGACTCCTCATCTTTTGGAAGCTGGACTGCCATAAGATAAAGTAATTAAAATTAACGGTCCTTAACAGATCCAAGACTATTAAAAAATGAAAGCATTTATTATTACCTAAATTAACTTCACCGAACTCTGAAAACACCTTCCTCAATCTTCCTTCAGAGACTGAGTGAGGTAGCCCTGCAATGGCCCAGAAAACTTCAGTAGAATGATTTTCATCACAGAAAATGAAAGCCGGTGTCTTATTAAGACTAACATTGCAGTTAGCGGATCAATCCATATCAACTCAACATGTTTTCCGCATGCAAAACAACAGATCTTTTGTGATGGTGAAACAAGAGCGTAATGGATTCAATAGTTTCAATACTTTCGCTTTTATTAGATGATTAGTGACATGACATCCACATAAGATATTTAGCAACACGGAAATAATACTCAGTATTTAAGAAAAAGACATACTGCCCAGGATAGTCTCTACTCTCAAAAACTTGTGAAATTCTAGGATGTAGCTTTGCATTCCTAATAAAGCAGCAAAAATGGGTCATGTTCAAATAACCCAATAAAATGTGTGGGCTAGACTAACCAAAACCAAGCCTGAAATTTGGTTAACTTTTTCTGGCTCAGCTCAAAGTTGGGGTTGCCAGCCTTTGGATCGTATCACCATGCAAGCACATCAACATTTTTTTATTTGAAGAACTGAAGGCCAACTTCCAATAAGCTAGGTAGCTCCTTAATTTGTTATAATCTATAAAGCATGGATACCTCTACAGAATGCGTTGGCACGTCTGACAAAATCCATCGGAAACAGCTTGGACACATGTTAGAAACCCCTCCAAAGCTCCACCGTGTATCAATTAAAAAGTAGTTTTTTCCTTAGGAAACCTTTCCAAAACAGTTTGAACACTAGCCAAAAGAGTGAGGTGACATCCACTCCTCAATGGCACTCCTATAATAAAGTTCTTTAAATAGTTAAATTATATTATAAATATTGCAACACTCACAGCATTTACTTTTGAAAGGCGCATTATCATAAGAATTCTGTTAGGATATATAGAATAAAGGGATTCAAAATAGTTAATAATTAGAGGGATATCATAGGCCAGACCCATCATATCTATAAATAGGAGGATAATGGGCTAGAAGGGAGGCGTTCAAATTTGTAAATATTTGCAAGCATTGAGCAATACTGACGTCTTGTCTGGTGTCCGTAAGTTATCATTGATTCAGAATCATTCAACTCATTCTCATTAATTTGCATTTTTTAAATATTAGACTATAATGACAAAATGCTAACTGAAAGTAGACCATACTTGAGCTGGCCTTAAGTAGCTAATTCCCAACTAAGCAAAGAAATTCTATTTCACTTAGAAGTCTTTTAACAATTTAAAGTGCACAAGTAATTGTGCATAGTCCTTGATGTAATTAAACATACATAATGATCTTAACCCACTGAAATTCAAGACTAGATATGACCTTATTTGCTTACTTTGGAGACAATGACATTTTAGACGAGACATTTCCCTATTTCAGAAGCAAAAGTTTACAAATAATAGTCTGCACAATAATGACAGGAATTTTCGATCAGACAATTGTACAGCTACTTCGTACGTCCCTTTTACTGGCACAAAATCTGCCATTCTTAATGCAAATTAAAGTAGGAATTAGTCTCTTGCACTAAATACCCACAATGAAAAAGAATTTAAACCTGATAATATGGGTACATTATTATTATTATCCAGGACAGAAGCAACTAGTACCTCAATTATCATCCACAAACATGTAATTAATTTCATAAACCAATTGTGTTTAGCTTCTCAACAAACGAAAACGACCTAAATTGAAGCGCAAGCTATTGGAGAGAGGATTTCAGTGAAATAAAATGGAGATAGAGCGTGAAACATCACCTTTGACGAAGATTTTTGCTGAAGAGGGTAAATTGTCTTCCACAGAAGAGGTAGCGCTCGAGCAGCAGCAACGCGAGGCGTAGCGAAGAGGAGCTGAGGTAGTAAATGATGGTGAAGAAACGGTAGTCGGTTTCGTGGCCCATATCGATGGCTTCGAAATTCTGACCCGCCCAAGAGTTACATATTGAGGTGAATATGCGGTCGGTAATAGTTGCTGTGCCATCGGATTTCCCACACAACTATGTGAATGTGATTACACAAAAGACAATTAGCAACTTCTACTACCAAATTCTGAACCCCTGCTAATGGTAATAGCCCATATAGGTGATCGAGTGGGCTCTACATTATAAACCCCCTAAATTTAAACTGCACCCGCATACTAAACGCCTATATCCTCTAAAACCGAGTTTGGATAGTACACTATCGTTTTAATAAATTAATTTTAAATCGGACATTACTTACAAAATTAGTTTATAAGGTTTATACAATTACAAAGTATAAAATTATTTTATCTTTAATATAAAATTTTCAATATTGTTATTAATATGATTATCCTCACATTTTTTTACATTAGTGTCATACTTTTATATAATTTTTTGCAGATGAATTAATTATATGTATTATGGTGTCGTGGTTCGTTCAGATAATAGCCGAACATAATTAGTGTTATACGAGCATGTTTTCTTATGAGTTATTTATATTATTCTTTATCTATTATCTTTTTAATATGATTATTTTTTAATATTTAAAATATTAATGTCATTTCAATGTATGCAAGAAGATCATTAGCATTCATTTTACAATCATAATATCCATAAACATGTGGCAAAATATATTTAATATAAGATGAAAATAATAGTACATTACAATTAGCTCTTAATATCAGAGTTGAGAGGGTAATTTACACCATATTCATCCATGAGACAGATAATAAGGACATAGTTATAATTCTTAGGAAGTTTTGTAATGTAATTAAGTTTTCTATTTTAAAATTAACAATTATATTGTATAAAAATTTCAATTATTAATATATAATATATTTTTATTGTTTGTTGTGTTTACTTTATATGAATATTGTAAATATTAGAAAACACTTTGTATTAAACAAGTTAATTGTGTTTAAGATACAAAAGTGAGTCCTTAAAATTATTTGTGTTTGAAATTAATTATAAAAATATATAAAAAAAAAGTTTTAAAATACAAAAGTATTGTATTTCGGACTATATTGTAGATTGTGCATTTTGAAGTACAGTCCAAAATGTACAGACTAGGATATATCTTTTATATTATGAATGGTTCATTCAAATATACAAATTTTAAAGGGCAAATTTGGATTTTCAAATTAAATGGGTGTCTTTTTAAATTATGGAGGTGCACAACGTAAAGGCCTGATTGAGCTATTCTTTGGGCCGATCAGAAGAGAAATAGCCCAAAAGAGCTGTCCATGAAGACTGCTTCTTCCTGCACCTCCATATCATCTTCCTGCACCTCCATAATTTTCAAAATTCCAATAATAGACATGAGGAAATTACAAATTTAACCCTGCTGCTATAAAAGAAGGTTTTCCATGGAAGGG
>Ga0209489_101995_pt1 | contig 42009 bp, 15 predicted proteins | sample SiratrowhiteBW_FD_187527 | JGI IMG/M metagenome (GOLD analysis project Ga0209489, IMG submission 187527) | Root nodule microbial communities of legume samples collected from California, USA - Siratro white BW (SPAdes) (version 2) | ecosystem: Host-associated > Plants > Roots > Nodule | place... | reverse complement strand
TATATATATATATTAATCAAAGATAAAATATAACTTACTTTCAAATAAATAAAATATATGGAGAAAAACTAAAATTTTTTATTAACATGTGAATTCCGAATTTAACTGTATCTCAAAATTTGACTCTTAATTAGACGTAAGATGTATTAATACATAGTTTTAATCTGGGGAGTGGTTAGGATATATACACCCTTCACAATATGAATAATTATTTTATCATTTTAACAAATTTTAGTTATATCAATATTAGTGGACAATCTATCCATAAATAAAATATATTTTCACAATAAATATTAGTGTATTTCATCAAAGACAAATAATTAATAATTTTAAGGGAATTTATATAATTAATGTGATGTTGTTAGAATAACATAGAAGAAACATAAAAAAAATAAAAATAAATTATGTGTCCTTTATACAATCCTTAGAATGATAAAACGAAATATATTATCAGCATGTTCGAAAAAGTTAATGACACAAGGATATATAAAAGAACACAAAATACAATAATCTCATTTAGAACATTTATAAAACAAAATTATTTTTATAAAAGGAAAAAAAATTAATGAATGAATAAACATTTATGTCTTATGTAAACATAATGCAAAATATTTTCACAAACTTCTAAGGACTTATGATAAAACTCATCTTATACATAATTAAAGTGTATATTTGTAATTGTGAAGTTAACTCTAGAACAACAAGTAATCATTTGCATTTTTTTCTTTGAGAATTTTCTTTGTATTATATATTTAAAAAAAATTATATAAAGAAATGCCATTGGATACCCTTCATACTTAATTTTGAGAAGAGATTAGTGAATAGTTAGGATTTACTTTAAGTACCCCCGTTAATGATTATAAGCGATACTAATAATATTTGTAATCAATATTAATTAGTAAAACTTTTTATAGTTAGCAAATAAAAACTAACAAAGTTGAAGTGAACTAATAGAAATTACAATGTTTAGTCTAATTTTTTTACTATGCAATTTAATTGTTTGTTAAGACATTTTTAAAGAATATTGTAAACTTGTTTAAACTAAAAACCAACCCTACAGCATATTATTGTAAAACTTTCTCTAAAATATTATATCAAATATATTCAAACCGATTTAGAGTTAATATATTTTTTCAAAATTTGAATCTAAAAGGAAATTTCATTTAAAATAGTAAATAATATTTCATTATTATAAATTATATTTTGTTGAGAAGCTTAAGAAGCCTAGTTTTACAATAAGTAAGTTACATATTAATTCACTTTAAACATATAAATAAATTAAAAAAATTATATATAATTGGAAACATCGTTGAATCTAGTGTCATAATAGGTGATAGAGTTTAAAAAATCATTTCCAATTGAGACACCTAAACTATCGAAGTTATTCCACCCTCTACTGGAGGACCAACTTTTAAGATTCATATCTACTTCATTTTAAAATATATTTGAGTGATTCCGGAGTTTATTTTGAATACTTTTTAATCTAGTTCAGAATATTTTTCTTCTACTTTCTACCAAAATTTGTTTCGGATAATCTCATTTAGTAAAACTTAAATCATTAATTTTTCATTGAAATATGTTTTTTCAGAATTTGGGCATGTAAACTTTTGGATGTATGTTTTTTAATTCTCATAAAAATACAAAATCAACTAAAAAATGATATGAAAAATTGGCATAGCCCTTAATTTGAGACAATCTCGCACGAATAAATAAAAAATGAAGCGGATTTTACAAATCCATAAATCAACATATATTAAGTCATCTTTCTGGAGAGAATAAAATTTAAGAAGCAGATTTTGCAAAAGAAAAAAAAAAAAAAAGAAGAAGCAAGGATTATTCTTCTTGTTGTAATTTCACTTCTGCTAAAAGAAAGTCTTTTGGTGATTATCCTTTTTATTTCTTATTTTCTTTAATTTGGATGTACATATAACTTTTGAGTTTTTAACACATTTCTCCGAGATAAAATGGCTGGAATACACAATCATAAATAATAATAATAATAATAATAATAATAATATTTTTATTACTATTATTATTTTATCAAATAAAATTAGTATTTTTTATTTTCAGTTCTTTTTTAGAAAACAATTAAAACATGTAATTAAATAAATATTAAAATTGTGATCTTAATAGTCTAAATTGCATATTTTTTATATTTCTTTTAATTTTTAAAATCTTAAAAAAAAAAGTATTGCATATTTGGCTTTCAAAATGTCTTTCTGGAAAGGATAAATTTTTTTTGAGGTGCAGTGAAGTTGAAAAACTCCTAAAAACAATATGGTAATTTCATTTTTATTTTTTGAGGTGGAGGATAAAATCTTCATGGCTCAGGACAGAAAAAAAAAATTTCGAAATCCAAATAATTTGAAATAAACACAAGATAAAATATTTACTCTTAATTTATTGGTCGTATTATCACACTTTCACTTTTTTATTTTATTTATTAGTCATATCACCATATAAGTAATAAATTGATATATAATTAATGAAGATATAAAATTTGTATAATTTTAAAATTTAAATGAAAATTATAAAATTGAAAACTCAGTGATGAATTTCAAGAAATAAAAAGACGCTAAAAAACTTCGAAAAATAAATAATCACTAATAGAATATATAATTCAAAATATAAAACATTTAAATGAAAGTCACCTTTCATTATCATTACACCGTTACTAATTTGATAACCAATTAATAGATAAAAGATGTATAATTTTGAAATTAAAGTGACAAATTTGCAAAAGTGTAAACATTTAGTGGTAAAAGACACACAAACCCTAAATATTATATAATTTAAATATATGCTTATACTATAAATTGAAAATGAAAATTTTTAAAAGAAAGAACCAATTAATAATTTTCTCTATTTCTTTCAAAATTATTAATTTTAATATAAATATAACAACAAGAAAGTATCTTTTGGCTTTATGCTAAAGTTTCGCAATCTAACTTTCCAAAACTCATGAATCATGATGTAAGAAACCCACCACTCAAGATACATATTTGATGACAAATAAAATAATTTAATAAATAATTAAGTTTAAACTTTGAAGCAACCATTTATATTTTAAAATTCAATAATTCATTCTGTTTGCTTCAATTTGTCTTCAACCTGCATTCTCATATTCCTCCACCTCCCTTTTAAAACTCCTCACTCCCTAACTTAAATCATCTTCACCCAAACATCTTTACACAATAATAATAAGGAAAAAGCTGACAAATACTAACCATGAGCACAACAAACAATCTTGCCAAAAAACTACTGCTAACAAACTTCAATAGCTTTACACAGATTAATAACAAGCATGCATCCACAAACTGGTCTAATCCAGGTAAAAATGATATAATTGTGCACAATATTATCAAATATTATCATTACACATAAAATTTAAATTTACGATATCATTTATTAAAAATAACCACCTTATCTTTTTCATTGGTTTTGATAAAAACCAACACGAAAGTTAAATTATTTAGGGTCTCGTGATCAAGTGTAAAATAATATTAGTGTTATAATGATGCTAGTAAAAATACTATGATGGAATACAAGGAGTAAAGACACCAAAGACATCTTAAACTAAAACAAATGGCTGGCTTTCCTTTTTCTCCTCTATGATCAGGTAAGGTAATGAAAGTAGTCAAAATATTTAAACAGGCTAATAGATTGAAGATTACACACCTTTATCAATCATTAGGGGCATGATTAATAATGAGTTACGGAAGGGAGCGTCTAAAATATCATTTACATGAAGCTATTCAAAGCAAGATAAGGAGACAAAGTATAAAACCTCTATGTGCTAGGTTTATCTGGCAAACGTTTCAGATCCATTTCAACTTGGTGGATTGTCCATTGCATGTTCTCCAATTTCTGCACGATGTTACCAACATATGAAACTTGATAAATAAAAAAATAGACGTAGGAAATTGAAATGAATGAGCCTTTTTTTATATCCAGTTATATATCATATTTCTTCGTTTTTGTGATTACAAACAAGGAAAGTTTCAGACAAACAGAACATAAATACTAGAGAGAATTGAATAGAAGTTGGTTGACTTGTATATAGATATTTGGTAGAAAAGCAAAAGCCATTGACAGAAGCAGTTCAACAAATGAGGTAAATATTTTCGCTAAACTGGTATTACCTGCACAATGTCGTGGTACTGCCTTGCAATGTTGTCGAAGTGAGGATCAACACCCTGGTATTCACGCAGGCGGGTAACCTGGTACAAAGGTCAAAATATAACTAGAACAGACATGATGAAAGGATTGGAGTAGCGGAGGAAAAGACAATCATAATGAGACCAAAAATAAATTCAAAATCTGCTGTGATAAACTTATCTATAAGTACCAATAAGAAAGAAAACAACAATGTAAAATAAATTAAATTTCTCTATTAATTTATAATCAATTTTTACATTTCAACTTTTACAAAAGCTCTCTAATCTCTCCCATTTAACTTGTCGTACAAGTAAGGTGCATAAAAGTTGTAAAAGTTTGATTTATGAAAAAAAAAAGACCTAAACAAGGCCTTGATACTAGAAGGCTACTAAGTACACACTAACCGAAACCATTTTATAAAATTATTTCACAGATGAAACAAAAACTAGATTCGGCTATTAAGATACTAACTGTCAACCCTTGGCACCGACTCCACATTTCAAAATGCCACATTAACAACACTATAATTTTCTTAGTCTCTGTACCAAACAATTCACATTTTTATAATGTAGATGATAGTATTATAGCTTCAAAATTTGCTCCAAGTCATCCAGTGCATGTTTAAATTCCTCATTGTCTTAATTCTGTTCTGTTCTTGCAGTATTCAATCAAAATACTTTAATCTCAATCATATTACAATAAGTAACACATATTTCTTATTCAATTAAAATAGTTACAGCAATGAGACTGGATAATATTGCATAAAAAAAGTAAGGTATTTAAGATTTGAATTTGAACAAATGTGCTATAATGTGCCCATTGAAAGTTCTCTGATCATCCATATCACTAGAAAAGAAAATGACTAGACTGAAGAGGCGTCAATACATTATCTTCAAAGTATAAGAAATGACAAGATCCCCTCAACAAGGATGGCATGTTCTGAGCTAATTTTACAAAGTTACCTCATGTCTCATCACATTAACATTTTTTTTTTCTGGTGAAGAACTCGGTTCATCGTAAGAAACTACATAGAACTAAAGTCAAGGGCTACAAAATTATGTTAGTTCTAAAACATGCATACGGACATAGGAACATACCGCTTTGTTATATGCAATAGAAGCTTCTTCTGTTGCCTCAACAAGATATTTCCTAACATTGAAAAAGGAAAAATCGTTTATTAACACTAAAGAGTGCTCACAGACTTATAACGATTCTCTGTTCATACCTTATCTTATGAAGGGCAGGTATGGAGTCCTTAGTATAAGTTTCAAGCAGGAGAACGTGTTCCAGAACCCTGACATGAAATGGGTAATATCACAATTATAATAGAGCCTGACAAAACTAACATATTGTTGCTAATATCTGGACTTAAATCACACTATCATTTTGGACAAAATTAGACAAATCACGCTTCTATCTGATTCAGGGTGGAGGTAAAAAAATGTTATTAATAATGTATGAAAATAGTTATATACAAAAAATAAAAGGAACTTAAGAGTTAACATATATCTCAATTTAGGATGAATTAATTTCAAGAATTATGCCTCGAGTTTAAGATTCAACATCCTTTTGTTTAGGCTCAACCCCATCCAATTCTTCTTGCCATTTTGCATTTGTCCTCACTAAAATATAATAATCGTTCATTCAACAAATCTACTATGATATATTTTTGCTATCATCCAGCATGTATATATAGAAGACATTGTCTAGATGAACGCATCAGTCTTACATTGTCTAGATGTTATATACTATAAATTTTAATTTCTTCTTTATATTACCTTAACTCTTAAATAGAAGCAACGTTTTGTATCTGACTTGTGTACAAGAAACATCCACTTCGGAATTTCAAACACGGTCTACTAAACAACAAAAGCAAAATTATTTTTTACGAAATGATCCCATATGAGACTTCCTATTATCAATTATAAAATTTATCATCTCATTTCTAGTTACTTCAAATTTCAAAACCTCGAACAGTATATTTATGGTGAACAACAATGAAATTATACAAAGGTAGCAGATAAGAAACTAACCTCAATTTCGCACTCATGGTCTCACACCTTTTACAGAGCCAAGTCTTTTGCAGGTCATCCTACACGTACATGGGGTAAGTCAAGATATGTCTTTAGCAATCAATACAGTGGAATTTATTAAATAATGAGTACTGACATATTTGTGTTGATGCTCCAACTTCAAATCTTTGACGAGTTTAATAAGCACTGCAAGTATCTGCTCCAAGACCTATTTAAGCATACTAACATTCAGTATCTACATACCACCATAAACATGTTACCAAAAAGGTTTACAACTTATAATGCATAATACACCACTCTTTATCTCTTTCACAGGCACATAGATTTAATATGGGAGTTTCAGAAAATGTTTGTATCCTCAAGAAAGATGGTTCTTGTACTAAATGCTTGTGCACATACATTGTAATATTCAGCAAACTTTCTGTCTGCAGAATATAGGTCATCACGCAGAGCTGTTTCTTCTCTTTCAATCTCCTCAATCAACAATTTCACCCTGGTAAAGTAATAGGAAAAAAAAAAAAAGCGAGAAACTTTAGTGTACAGTTATTCTTCCAGGAAGGAACACCAATTCAAGTATTTGTTGTTAGCATAGGGTACACGCAAAAAGAAACCAAAATCAAATAAATCTTTGATGTTACAATCACTAAAATAAAGCAAACTACTATTAGACATTTTCACCATTACACTAATCTAACATTGTATGAATACAGATCTGACCTCATCCAACAACTTTAACACAAATATAGACGTGATTTTGTGGGCCAGTAAATTATAGTTGACTATATGTAATAAAACTCACATGTCTCGTCTCCTGAGAGTTGAGACAAGACTAAAACTGGCTAGCCTTATAGGCCTTAACTTCTCATGTAAGTGAATACATTGCCAAAAAAGGAAAGGATTAGGCTACACAAACGAACATAGACCTTTCTGGAAGCCTAGAACTTGAACTTTGACTTGCCGATGAAGAATCTGAAACAAGAAATGAGGAAATAAGGAATCAGTTAGCACATAAAATCAAAATGGTAACCAAGGAAAATAAAAAATTCTCCAATCACAACTCCATATATAAGTAATAAGCAGTTCAGAGTTACCATTATCATCCAACGCAAAGGCGTCTGATAATTTTTCACATTTCATTTTCAAGCGAGCATCTACCTCCCGTGAAACAGCCAAGCGATATTCAGTCATATCCTAAGGATATTGTTGACTTGTCAATAACGAAAAGCATAAGATTTAATAACATAAAATAAAAACATAATCTACCACAGAAAGAGCATTTATAGCTGACTTTCATGTGCAGTTACATAGTATACCACAGATAATGGTGTTTTTTGATGCTGAGTTTGCCACAAATAAGCAGGCGTAATTCCCAAAAAACGATTTGGAACACCACCAACTCCAGGCTCCACTGGATCCGAAGCAACAAGAGCAGAAATAGCCCCACTAACAGAGCTGTTTGGAGTGTTATAATTAGAAGAGTTGGCCCCACTAACAGTACTGTCAAGGGAACCTCGAGACACTACACTTAGCTTTTCAATGTCTTCATCATGAACTTCCCCATCTTTGGAGATAAGAGGTAGTCTCAATCGTTGAGCTGCTTCAGCAACAACCATTTGATGCTCTAAAGTCTGATAGACCTGACAATATATATACATGTAAATTTTGTTTAAATCAATAAAGACCAATTCGCCAAAAAATAAAAACATATAAACTACAAATGCCAAGACTCAAATTTTCCAAGACCAAAAATCAATAACATTCTTACAGAGGCAATATATTTGTTCATAAATTAAACTAACTTTTCAGAAGCAATAATTCAAAACCTGAGGAGAGTTCCTCAACCCGAGCTGTGGATACAGGTTGCCTGTATCTCTAATTCCACCAAGGTTGGATACAGAAATGGCTTGCTGATACTCTTCCACCATTGCTATAGCCTCAGAATATATAGCCTGCAACCAAATCCCCATATGAGAAATACAATTCACCAAGTACAAAGAAGTTCAATAAAAGCATTAGTGAGGAGAGTAGATCACATGATTTTCAAACCTTCGAAGAAGGCAAAGACCAAGACATAAATTGGAAGTTGATGGGAACTATCTTACGGTAAATCATATTTTGAAGTTTTGGTCTTTAACCAAACTGAATAACATGTGATACATATAAGTAGCAAATCTCACCAAGTGGGACAAAAAACAATTGTCATTGTAACAATCACACTACCCTTAACCAACACGTTCCAGTGATACCAAAGACTGCAATCTTACACCCAGATCACAATTCTAAGTCCAAATATCACGTACCATTTTAGCAAATCTCTACTTTAAGCTTAGATGCAGTACCTTAGGAGGTGTTTTCAAACAGAATTGAAGTTTCATCTTAGTAGTCCACGTAATCTTTTAAAACAAGCCATATTTCACTGATCAACGAGGTACAATTCTAATTTTGATTAAATAACAACACAAACAGCACCTAAAAAAGTATTTTATGCAGGTTTTATCCTTTCAACAAACAGATATTATACACTCTGTATAAATAAGCCTTTACCATGGCTTCCAGGTAACGCAGTCTTTCCCTGCACATTTCCTCTCTGGCCTGCAAGACAACACATGAAAAATCAATACCCAACTCAGTTTTACTTAATTTTTGGGAAATTTGAGAAAATGGGTAAAAAAAAGTTTAAAATTTGAAAACAAAAACTGTGGTGGGACATTTCACAAACATATAGAGATCAGAATGGGGGGAGAGAGATACGAGTTGGAGATCGTTGAAGAGAGGCTTGGAGATGAGAGATCCATCGGGAGCGAAGCAGTGGCGCTCCAGCTGATCAACCACCTGCGCCACGTCGGCGGGGAGGTTCTGGCCGTGCAAGCCCTTCACCATCGGCCAATACGGTGTCGCTTTGTCACTTCACTGTTGTTGTGTTCGATGCCTTCAACTTGAAGAAGCGCCAAGTTTGTTCAACATCTCAATTCTCAAAACCGACCAACCTATATTTAAAATAATAATAATAATAATAATAATAATAATAATAATAATAATAATAATAGTAGTAGTAAAGTTCTATATGTTAGTTATTTTTTAACAATAATAATAATAATAAAATAATAATAATAGTCCCATTGAGTGAGTTTATTGAAACTAAGATTAATCCATTCAAATCTTCAACCATATGCCTATATAATTTCTCTAGTGTGATTATTAAAAATGGTTTTCCTTTGTCCATGTGAGGAATTTCTAATGTCTAAAGGGAATAAATTATATTTAAAGAACATTTTTTTTATGTTATTTATGTTTTTACTTTTAACATTTTTTTCATGACTTCTCATTTATTATGATTTCTAATTAGTTTACTTTTAAAAAAAAAAAAACTATAAAGATGTATACAACAGTATATTACTAAATTATGTATGTATATTTTTTAAAAGATATAAAATAATTATGACAAAATAGTGACTAAAAACATATTTAATATGTTAAAAAAAGTTTAACTCAGCCAAGATTTTAAAAATGGTCCAACTTTTTTTTGTCGTATCGCCTACTTTCTTTTCTGACAATTTCTTTTATCACAGTGTCAACTTGTTTTTAGTGTCTTGCTGAATCTAATTATAGTTGCACCAATTATATTTGTATGCAATATTTATCATAATATTGAAAACTATGTCTGTAATTCTGATCACTAATATAATATATACCTTTGAAATAAATTATTAAGTATACTTAATCAATTTATTTTATTACAAGTATAATTATCTAAAATATTATATGAATATCTATGTATACGTGATTAATGTTACTTTTTGGTTAACAATATTAGTTTAACATTGATAGTAAAAAAATGTTTATAATATCATTCAATTATAAAAAAAAAATGAAAACAATTTTTCTTAAGACAAATTTTTCAAACAACAAATTTTTATTAGACGATAGTGAAAAAAAATATTTTTATTATTAATAAACATATATTATTTTTAAATATTAATTTAATAAATAAAAGTAAAATATTTTTTTTTGTAAATTTAATTTTTATACATATTTAATTTTTTAAACAAAAAATCGTAATAAACTAGATATAGTAAGAAAAGATGGTTAAAAATGAAAAATGAATAATATAAAAATTAAAGTTAATATTTTTTAAATATAATTTGCTTTCTCACATAATATGAAATTCAAACTTTAAACAATTATTTTTAATAGTTATTAAAATATGTCCAAGTACACAAAAAACCTATAAAATACAAATCTTTATCTGTTTTAAAAGACTTTTAAATTTATATCTTTAAAAATTATTCTTTTGGTAAATTTTTTGCCTTGTAACTAAATCAACTTATTTTTAAAATTATCAAAACCATTTCTTATTATTAATCTTTATAATTTATCTTTTTCTTATTATTTAACTCTTATAATTTAAAAGACAATATATGCAATTTAATAATTTTTAATATAATTACATTTAATGTGTTATTAAATATTCTAAAAATTTAATAATTTTATCTATGTGTACATACTTTTTAAAAACATTAAATATAAATATAAAAATTATAATTTAAACGTGCACCCACTTCAAATTAAGCAATATTTATATCCTCAACATTTAGTATTTGCAATTAAACTTTAACTTAAGATTTTGTGAAAATAAAAAAAAATACTTATTTAATGTGACATCAATATATTTACAAATAAATTAAGATTTCTATTTTCAAATAGTTAAATATTTCAAAAATTTCTCAAAAAAGATTAATCTTAAATACTTTTATTTTAAATTTACTCTAAAACTCATTTCAATTTCATAATTCTTAAAACTCTTCTGTAAATAGTGTCTTTTTATGTTCTTGTTCATTGACACACTTCACCAAAGACTTTATCACAGATAATTGAAACAGAAAATCCTATTATAATATCTTAAAATGCTTTGCTACCTATTTTCATCACAATCAAAACTTTCTACCACCTTCCATAAACATCAACAAAAAATAGTTAAATAAAAAAATACTTTCACGTTATGATAAAAAAATAAAAAATTATAATAATCTTTTTATTGGCAAGCAAGAAGTTTCATTACTAAGGGTATGAGTGATATTCTAAAACATGTATAGCAAAGTCTATAACTTAAATTCCAGAATCCTTCAAGACAACCTCTCATCCAGAATGTAACCAACTTCACAGAAATTCTCAAAATCCAAGTATTATAAACTTTGGGTTCTTCTGTAATATCTTCTACTAACCAGTCTTCCCATATTTGATTCATTGTATCCAATTTTCATCTTTAGGAGAAAACCTTACATCTTTACGGTTGGAATCAATTATTGTTACTTTATAATAAATTAAATTTTATTGTTTTACTTATTTATTATCTTTAATATTTATAGAAAAGTACTATAAAAAGTTGAGAATAAAGTCAGAAAAAATAATCGTGAAGTTTACTTTCTAATATTGTTGATCTTGAAGTGGAGAAAATTTCAATGTGTTAACTATGTTGGTTTCTCTACGAATCTCTAATTTCTAGTATTTGGGGCGATAAGAAGATACTTGCCAAAGGTAGCTGATGCTCTCGTTAGTGTTTGGTTATCAAAAGTTTTCCTAAGGTGTCTTAGAATTCATCTCTCCCAAAAGTCCTCTAATTACTCATTGTTCACTATTTATACCCTTTTTTCGGGTGACTCTTCATTTGTTTTATGTTATCAGGAAGACTTATAGCCTGTTTTGTCATATATATGATAGTTGTTATGCACTATGTGTTAGAGGGAAGACGTGCTCTCTAGGTGTCTGAAGGAAGATGTGTGGTCTTTTCTTTGTTAGATGAAGGGAGCGTCGTTTATTGAGATTTGTTTCTTTGTCAAATTGAGATGCTCGTTCCTCATACAAGGAAAGTGGGGATGTTGGTTTGTTGGTGCTGGCTGGGTACCTCTGTCGACCTGGGTACTTGTCGGCCTGGGTTCTCTCTGCAATGGGCTTTGTGAATACATGTTGTCAGTCATGCTCATTAGTGGTCTTATAGTCTCCCAAGCTTGAGTAGTTATTGAACTATGACGAGTTTGATGAGTGGTGTTGTCGGTCCTACTTTTTGGTGGCCGTATAGTGAATGTTGTCGGGCATACCCCTTGGTGACCGACCGTACAGTACACTAGTCTTCCAAGCTCGAGTAGTCTTTAGATTACAAAGAATTTCAATAAGTGAATGTTGTCAGTCAGCCATGCTTTTTTATGGCTGCATAGTAAACTACCTGATGTTGTCGGCCATGCTTTCTACTGATCGCATAGTATACCAACTGATGTTGTCGACCATGCTTTTTGATAGTTGCGTAGTGTACCAATTGATATTGTCGGTCATGCTTTTCAATGGCTGTGTAGTGCACCAACTGATATTATTGGCCATGCTTTTATGATGACTGCGTAGTACTACCAACTGATATTGTCGCCATACTTTTTGATGATGTTGTTGCCATATTTTCTGATGGTCGCACAGTACATCAACGACATTGTCGTGCTTTCTGATATTTACTAATAATAATTAAAACTAATATCAGTTTCTAAAATAATAAAATCTAAATAAATATTTTTATTTTCTTTTTAAATTTAAAAATAATTTCGACCTTACCCATTTGAATTTAAAAAAGTTATTTTACTTTGTAAACAAATATGATTTTCGATCCTAAATAGTAAAGTTAATGGTCTAAATACAACTTTGAATTCAAAATTTTAAAATTTAAACTCTAAATTCCGGAGTTTATTTTGGTCTCTTAAATTTAGTGTTTAGATATTAAAATAATATTTTTATATTTGGAAAACTAAAACCAAAATTACTTTTAAATTTAGAGACAAAAGCAGAATTAAATCAATTTTTTAATAAAGAAAATATATCAAAGGTGTAAAAATTTATAAGAAGTAAAATATAGTATTATTAACAACTAAAATAGTAAAACAAAGTTTTATAAAACCAAAGCAATAAAAGAAAAAGTATTTAAAATATATAACAAGTGAATTACAAGAACAATAATTCTCTCTCTATACATAAGTCAAAATATAGTTAAAAACACATCAAAACTTTAATTATTTTAATAAGTTGTAATAATAAATTTTAAAAACTACTTTCATGAATATATTTAATTTCTTTAAATAAAAAATACTCTAGTTTTTAAACTGTAATTATGATATATTTTTGATATTTTGTGTGCTTTTATAAAATTTATGCATGTTTTGTGCACGAAGAAGTGATAAGTTGAAGATTCAAAGGTAAAAGGAAGCAAATTGAAAGCAGTGTTTGTGTTGATCGTGGAGTGTTCTCTGAATCATTCATTCCTCTCTCTTTAACATGCCCTCTGCTCAGGATCCCTTTTACGTTGTCAAGTCTGAGATTCAAGATTCGGTAATTTTTTTCTACAATTATTTTATTTTCTTAACATTTCGGATTAGATTTTCATTTTTCCTTCAATGATTCATGTTGCGTATTTGAGTGGATGAAGGCTATTTTGTCTTTTAGGTTATTACTAATCTAATTAGGCTTTTTCCTACGTAAATTTGGGATTTTTGAAGGAACCCAGTTGCGATCTGTGGCTTTGTTGTGTGTGGACCGTACGATTTCTTGTGGGTGTATAACTGATTGGACGCTGAAAACAGTGGAAAAGAGAATTGTTGCGTGTGAATTTGGGGTTTTAAGTGGAAATTGAAATGGGATCTGTGATTGAAACAGGATATTATGCTAAATAGAAATGTGAACTGATGAGTTGTTGGTGTTTTGATTTGTTTTTCGATGGATCAGTTTATTTATGTTTAGTTGATTATCTGATTCTTTGTTAATTTCTGTGAAGATTGATAAGCTGCAATCTACTTTTCATCAATGGAAAAACACTTCCAATGCTGCAGAACAGGGACGTCTTACGAAGGAGGTTCGTGCTGGATGCGAAAGCATAGAGTGGCAGGTAGACCTATTGCATGCATCTGCAGAATCAATGACAGAATGACTTATTGTTAGATCATTGATGAGCTTTTTCATTCTTTTAACGTGTTCTTGTCATAAGTTGCATGAATTCAGATCTAGTAGATTAGACATGCTTGTTGGTGGCTTTTGGTGTCCAATATTATCGTGATTTCTTGGAGGGTAGGATATGAGGATTTCATTTAATTCTCGGAAACACTTCAATCCTTATCCTTTTGAGTACGTTGAGTTTGGGGTACTTTGAAAGGACGAAAAAAAACCTGGTTATTTGAATGCCCTTGGAAATGTTTATAAGTTTGTTCTAAATATCTTTTTTTGGAATATAATTAGAAATTTATAAATTAATATATTTGATTTTAATACATTTTTGGAAATGTTGTCCATGGTCTTTTCTTCTGAAACCAAACCTATATACAAATGCTGAAGTCTGATTTTTTGATAGAAAGGTGGATGAATTGGATAAAGCAATTGCTGTAGCGTCTAGAGATCCTTCTTGGTATGGAATTGATGAAGTTGAGCTTGAAAGCCGAAAGACATGGACAAGCAGTGCTCGATCTCAGGTATCTAAAATGTATGCAAGATTTAGTAGCTAGGAAGACACTAGTTTTTTCTTTTTAATGTTCAAATGCTGTTTATTATCTTTATTTTCTTATAAACATCTTGCACAAAATATTCCTTGTTACGTTGCATTATTAGGTTGTAACAATGAAGAAAGCGTTGGAGGCTGGAAAGGGTTCAAGTACCACAAGCCACGGCAGTGTAAATGGGATGCGCCAAGAACTCATGAGGCTACCAAGTTCTCATCAAAATGATCCCTACAACCAGTATGCTGCCCGAGATAATGATGATTTCATACAATCAGAATCAGATAGACAAATGCTTCTTATAAAGTACTTCTCTCCTCTTATCTCTCATGCTAATTGAACTGGATTTTGGATATCTTTTGTTCTACTATGGCATAGCTCTACTTTTTTAAAGTTGACTTTTGTATATTTTTGTCGGATTAAACTATAACTATAGCCATTATTCTGCATATTGTCAGTCTTGCACTAGCTTTCTAAGACACGAGTGAAATGCTTTCTATGTGCATGAAACTTGTACCGACATATTTTTTGAGATACACCTAATTGTAGAGGTGGCAAAGTGAGTCAATCCAGCTAGCCCTGCCATCAACCCCTCAAAGTGGGGCAGGTTAGCTCGATAGCAAAAGATGGGTTGAAGGGTGCAACCCACTCTGTTTATTAACAGGTCAGAAATGGGTTGGCCAATCAAGGAGTAAAAGGCAGGTGAGCAGGTGAACATGGTTGGTTGGCAACCCACCCAAATTAAGAAAGAAGACTCAATTAAATTTCAGAATTTAAATATACTTTTTGTTATCATCTAATACTTGTTGAATAATTGTCAATACCAAATGAGTAATTCAATAGATTATTGCATTGCTTTTTTTTAGAATTGCTAAGATACAATACAACTCAAACACCACGCTAGCTTCATAGATTTATATTTTTTTCTTATAAAATTATAAAAAATATTGGATGCAATAAGAATAATTCTTGGTAAATGGTGATGCATTTAAATTGGAAAAAAACAGTCTGCAGGTTGACCTGCTCTGACTCACTGGGTTGGGTTGGACCAGCTTGGTGGGTTCAACTATCTAACCCACCCACCAAAAATGTTGGATCGACCTGGCTGTTTGTATTCACTTTGTCACCCTGACCTATTTGTTGAATAAACTGTGATGAAAAAAAGTGATTATTCTGTGTGTGATTGCAGGGAAATTTTCTACTCATCGTTTCATTTACTGCTTGTAATTTTTTGTTTGTGAAGAAAATTCTCATTACCATTTTCTTATAATTATTTGAGTGAGGTTTGGATCTACGCTTAGTATTTACTTATATATATATATATATATGGGTAAACTTCTCTAGATGCATTTCTAGGAAAAGAAAGAAAAATTGAATTTTCGTAAACTAAAATAAGTTTCATTTACTGCTTTTAAACTTTTGTTTGTGAAGAAATTTTCTCATTATCATGTTTATAATTCTTTGAGTGATGGTGGATTACTCTTGGTATTACTTTTATATATTTGGATAAACTTCTCTATATGCACTTCTAAGAAATGAAAGAAAGAAAAATATTTTTCATAAACGAAAATGAGCTTCTTTTTAAGTTAAAATGAACTTAAGCATGAGTTTATTAGTAAAAGTTTTCTCATAATAGTTTCTCTAAGAGATAATTTTATGCATACGCTAAGTTTAATTTATAGAGAAGTTTATTTCATCTTTTCTTATTTTTTTCTGCTTAAAGTATTATCAAGAAATTCTTTTAAACAGACCTTTCAAGTCATTACTGCAGTGGTTGATTTCTTTTCTTCTTGTCTCTTAGAATGAAAAAGAAAATAGAAAGAGGAATAAAGTCCGTAGGTAACCTTGACAAAGGCAAAATGTATGAGATACACTGCTCGAGAATTTAGAAAACTTTATGCCATGGTATCTGCCTCTGGTTGCTATTTTAGTTTTGATTTATATTTCTATTATGGCGATAGGAAACAGGATGAGGAATTAGACGAACTTAGTGAAAGTGTACGAAGAATTGGAGGTGTTGGACTTACAATTCATGATGAACTCACTGCACAGGTAATGGTTTTTTGAGATGTTTTTACTCTCCTTGATTCTATCTATTTTGCTTCAGAATATTGATGGCTAGGTAGCTTCCTATTTTCACCTGTTTCCTTCAATTTGCTTGAACAAAACTATTTTTTTTTTTGCCTCTAGCTCTGAAATAAATTATTTTTATCTGACATTTCTGACTCCTACACTGTCAATGTCAATTTTAATGCTCCAGGACAAGATTCTAGAGGAACTTGGTTCTGAGATGGACAGTACAACAACTCGTCTTGATTTTGTCCAAGTGAGTTTCTGCATCTATTCTTCATTTTTCTCCTTCAAATCGTTTAGTTTGGTTTTATCTTTGAGAAATTTATTACTTGAAAGACAAATTTTACCTCTAAGATTGCTGTTACTAATTAATAAAAAAGGAAAAATATTGTGGTGTTGATTGTGATGCATACCAACTTTCGAAAAGGTTCACATTTTGCTCTTCTATTATGCTTGCAGAAAAAAGTGGCAATGGTTATGAAGAAGACTAGTACCAAGGGTCAGATCATGATGATATGTGGTTTGTTGGCCTTGTTCATCTTCCTATTTATCTTAGTATTCTTCACCTAGTCATTGAGATGGCACCAGGCTGTGCTCTTTGTACATGAAAAGAGATCTCATTTTTTTGTTGAGATTGAAGATTAATAATGGAAATGCATTTAAGTATCAGTTAAATGGAGGCCTTATTGTTTTATGTTTTTGGAAGGTGGTAGAAATTTCCGATTGTGATGAAAATACATAGCAATGTATTTTAAGATTTATAATAGGATTTTGATTCTGGACGGATTAGATTAAATCAGTTTCTTCACTGTTGCTTGCCATTGATTTGGCAAAATTGGTCTTTGGCATTTCTAGTGCGTCAATTATCTATGATAAATTCTTTGATGAAGTGTGTTAATTGAGGAGACCATAGAAAGAGACTATTTACAGAAGGGTAATAAGAACTACTTATTACGAGATTGAAATTAGTCTGTTTATGATGAAGGATCGTTTGGAATAAAAATAAAATTAAAGGTACTTAATTCAAATAAAAGGCTTAATGAAGATGAATTTAAAATTTCAAATATTAATTTATGAAAGAGGTAAACTTTAAGAGTTTTAAATACTCTTTTGTCTCTTCTTTTCAAATGAGGAAAAATGTAATGTTTGTGTATATATATATATATATATGTATGTATACATTTCTGCAATATAAAAGCAAGTTTTATTTTTAAATGTATTGCTATTCTAATTCTAATTTAGGCAAATGGGAATGAGGACAGAAATGCAATATATATCGAAGATACCTCTCTCACCTAAAAATTGCTTAGGTTCTTATACCCATATTCTCATCGCATATAATATCTTTAAAATTATTTTACGTAATGAAATTTACGGTAATTCGTTGTTTCTCCAACCAATAATATCGATATACAATATTTATGTATAGACTAAAACTACAATAGATGTAAATTTATAATTATTTAAATTTGATTTTTTTTATTCTTCTATGTTTATATTTGTTTGAATTTTGTCTAGTTATAATTATTAATTGTAAATGCATTTATTGTAAAAATAAAAATATATTTTATAATGCTACTTTTAATCAAAATTTACTTTTCAGTTTTGAAATTTCTAGAAAATAAAACCAGTTTTAGTTTTGAGCTGTCAAATTTAGGTTTAGTTAATTTATAGTTTGTTTATTTATTTATTTATTTGATTCGTATACTGATAAAATGTTTAATCAAGTTTCTTAATTTTAAAAAATGTAACAATATAACTCTTTGAAGTTTCTATCCAATTTCTCAATCTTTAAAAATCCAATGTAATTCTTCCATATGTTATAAATTCTCGATATGCGTAACTGTAAACGGTTAGTATTTATTTATTAATCATTTTAATATTAATTGGATAGAAAGAGCCAAATTTTGTTGTGTTTTTTAATATTAAGAAATATAATTGAATTTCTATTAACAAAGACTAAATTGATTGAAATAAATAAATAATAGAATCAGAAATATAATTAAGTGAAAAATTTTACGCAAAATATTTTTTACGCAGAATGTATGAAAAAAAAAAAAAAAAGGAAACCCGTATAATTCAATCTCAAATCTATTTTATTGTAGTGAATAACATTGGAGCATGTCAAAATCGAATTTAAAAACTATTAACAGACAAATATAGATACGATAATAAATTTTTTCATAAATTTGTGGATTATCAAAATAAGATATCAATTCTAACAAATTGTACTTAAATTTTCTCATTGACCATGAACAAAACTTTAAGACTTTGTTTGGTTAGGGGAGTGGATTTGAGGAGATGAATTTAAAGAGATTTGAGTGGATTGTGTGGAGATGAAAGAGTTGTTTGGATTAATGGATAGATGGTAAGATTTGAAGGGATTTGAGGAGATTGATTATGAAAGTTTGAGAATGATTTGACATATGTTATAGATTTGTTTTTATTTTTTTAATTGATATATTTCTAAAATTACTAATTAACCCTTATGAAATAAGATAGTAAAAAATTAAAATGAATTTGATTAAATTGATTTTAATATAAAAAACATTACTAAAATTATTTAAAACATATCTTCTCAATTATTTAAAATTAAACATAAATCCTAAATAATGCAATAAAATCACAAATTTATTATTCTATTAAAATATACAATTTAGTCTAAATTATAATTAAGTGAAATCTGTAAAAAAAAAAATTCTACAATCTAAATTATTTTTTTATTGAAATTTACTGTTGTTTTTGTAAGTATAAATTATTTTTATATTTTACTTAATTTGAAACTTTTAAAATTCTTAGTCTAAATAAAAATAGTTTGCAATGTTTTTTAAATTTACTTTTTTATTAATTCTCTTACTTAAAAGGTTAAATTTTTTTTTACTATATTTTAAGAGATCAAATACGAATTTTTTTAATTCTTATTTTATTTCTATAAAAATATTAATAAGTTATAATAAAAAGTATATAAACAGTCTACTTAAATTGACTAAAACAAATAAAAGATGTACTTAAATTTAAAATAAAAAATATTAATAGATAACATTTAATTAAAAGTAATTATTCAAAATTAAATACTCTTGTTAACATATATATGATACCATTAAATGTTATATATGTTTCCAAGACTATTTCATAAGTTTCATCCCTTCAAATTTCTTCACATGAAACCAAAATGTAATCTGCAAATCCCTCCTCATCCGTCTTCTCAAATCAAATCAACCAAACAGCCTATCCCCTCAAATCTATCCTTATGAATAATAAATCTTCTCAAATCAGTTCAACCAAACAAACACTAATACAGTTGTTTGTATTATTATTCAATCAGAGTTAAAGTTTACTTTTAAGTAATTTCTATACTAAGAATTTACATTGACGAATTTTGCGAAGTATGACAATGGAACTTAAATTTTGGTTAAAAAATAAAAAAACTAATACCTAAGAAATCGTAACTAAATTTTCTTCATTGATAATATCTTTTTATTGATAACATTGTTACCTTTGCGACGTGATGCTGTTAAAAATTTATTACAATTTACTAATTTTTTTATTACGAAGTGAAAATATTAAATTACTATTATATTAAGCGTATTATTATGTCATGCATACAAGTTATTAATAAATTTATGTAAACTCTCAAAGAATAGAAATGGTATATACATGCAATTCATGTTTGGTTCTTCATTATATTCTAGCATTAGCAGGTCACAACAAAAGCTGCAAATAATAGTTTTTCTTATATTTCCCAAGTTTAACGTGATTTTAACTTTCACTATTTTACATGTGTCCAAACACACTTCCAACTTTTTCTGATGGAAACCCACTTTTCAGATAGATGTATGATTAAACGTTTTCTATATATTTTAATTACAAATATGCTGTTTTATTTTATCTATATTTCCTATTTACATGATGCATCAAATCCAAGAGATTATTTGGAAAGAACTGAGTTAATAGGTACAATAAACAGACGAATTGCAAATGTCTATATAATCAGGTTATCTTATTGGTTATATTCTTTGAAGAAAGGTTTATCAAGGAATCAAAATTTCTAGAAACTTGAGAACACGTGAATTATATCAAAATTCTTGGGGAAGAAATATCATTCATGGCTTTTCAAAATAATGTGTGGGTAATCCAAGTTCAGAAAGACCTAATAAGTTGTTATGAAAGCTCAAGTTGGAGGTTGCCAGGTTCCTGGTCTAAAGGATGCACCAGATCCAGTTGCCTCTGAAGACCTGGAAAGAAATTTTTAACAGATAAATATCTGGGTTAAATCTAGGGAAATGATATCTCTGATAAAACCATTTAACATTTTTGGAACAATTGTTCCATTAACTAAAATTAAGACTAATACAGGCTTTGCTCAATCATACTTGACTGAGAATATACACATTTGAACTTACTCAGACTGGTCTTTTGTTTTCTCCGCTAAACTCTCTTGAGGATTCCTGCAGAAAGATCAAATCATTACTGTTAAGTTGAATAACTATACTTAAACTAGTTTTTGCCCAAAAAAAAGCAAATAAAAGACACTAACAACAATTTTCCGTGGCTAAAGAACATTTAAAACAGGAGGAGGCAACAAATATGGATTTCAAGACCGTGCCACTGAAGATTAAAATCATTCGGTCAAAGAATGTCATTTCCAAAGAACATAATCAAAGTTGCATAATACCTTGAGAATTTGGTTTTTTACAAAGTCCAATAGCATAATGCACAATTCATATAACCGACTTCACCTAGTGGCTAGTGAGATAAGGCTATCAAAACGATGGAACAGGAATAAAGCGAAGAGCCACACAACTTGCTGAGAATATTTTAATGAACAGATAAGAACAAAAAGATGAAAACTAAATTACTAACAATTTTTGGTAACCGAATCAGACATAATAAAAGAATGAAATTTTTGTGCTGGAAAAAGAACTGCAACACATAGCAAAGACCATCATTTTACACAATAAATTAGGTAAAAAAAACTCAGTTTCAGAAGACTCGCCTTAAGCCACCCGCAGTGCTAGGTGATTCTTCAACGTCATTACCTAGAGTGGAGAAAATATGTCAAAAACTATATTCAAAGGAGATGTAATGTGTAGATGTATAGCAAGAATTCCCTCTTTCAGGAAGGCATTGTCTCCTCTTTTACAAGGACTAGGACAAAAATCTCACGATGCTGTTTATGACCATGCAAAAGTAAACATAATCATTTGCATGGATTAATAAGAATTCTATTTGGTTTATTTTTCTTTGAGGGATAAGGGAAGATTATAAGATCACTCTGCTTATAACCTTAATTTCAGTTTATCATAATAAGTTTTCTTTCAAGAAGAACTCAGTATTTATGTCAAAAGAAAACGATAGTAAGATGACCTTCTGAAGGAACTGGAAATTGTTGAATAAAACTTTTCAAGTCTGGACCACTGGCTTTACCTGCATAGAAATTGTAAATTAATCAATAACTTCCAATAAATAAAGAAGAATATTGCCATATAATAAAATTCAACCATCTGACCAGTGCTGACACGTTTGCCTTTACTTCCTTCTCTGGCTATCCTTTCTTCTTCCTCTTTCTTGAGAACTTTGTGAAAAAGAAAAAAAGTTTGTGTTAAGGTATTTCGATAGAACTAAACTTGGCCAAAAATGTTCTTTCATTATATGTAGAACTATGACATGAAATGCTAAGGACAAAGTTAGGAGAGGAATATAACTAAATCAGAGTAGAGTATCCAATTCACACAAAGTTTGTTAAGGTGGAAGTATAATCGGTACATACGAGCAACATTCTGTCTAACACGTTCACGTTTTGCTTCAAATTCCATCATTTCCTGAAGGAGAAAGTATTGTCAAGTAATAGTAAAATACCATACTTTTCAAAGTGCCTATTTACAAAAGAAATCACTTCCCTGGAAGACATCCATAAAACATTACAACTTACAGGGTTAGCTTAATAGTTTGTTATCTCAATGCAAATAAATTTTGCACATAAGTATTGATGCAACACTAATAAACTAAATAACTAAATTACACGGATCACCACAAAACTGAATTTAATTCCCCAAACCCTCAAAATTGAAAAAAAAATCAAGAAAAGTGGGAAAAATATGACAGAACGCTAAGACAGTTCTGCAGAAGAAGGGCATGGGATAATACAACTAATACAGAGTGTTTCAAGAGTATTGTCCTATCTGATTAGCTTATCGTTGTGACCTTGCCCTATTAAGGAAACGCAAAATACTAAGCCTGAGCTATTGTATGGATCTGAATTCTGGGCAGCCAAAAGCCCATGAGAGAATAACCTCAATGTTGCATTGGATGAGAAGACACATTAGACAAAATAGGATTAGGAAAGAATGCATTATTGCCCTGGAGAGAAAACTATGCTAGCACCTACTACAGAAAAAAAAAATAGTATAATCTCACTTTTGGTGATTTGGGCATGTGCGGAAAAACATATAGAAGACCAAGTAATGTAAATTTATCTGGAGGTAGCTCCATTGACAGTGGGAAAGGGAGACTGGAAAAAAAATTATAGGTAAAAATCATTGAGTAGGATTTAGAGGTCAATCATTTATATATAGACAAGATTCACAATAGAACAATACGACATCTTTTGATTCATGTAACTAGCCCTGCCAAGGAGAAAAGGCTTGGTGGTCGTTGTTGTTGAAAGAAGAAACACAGAGTTTTGATAGTTGATAGGTAGATAGATAGAGTTAACAAAATCAATGTTTATTCTTGCAAATCAATCCTTGAAGATAAACAAAACTTAAAAGGAATAAGCAAAATCCTGTGATCTAGCCTAGCCATGGCTGAAAAGGTAAAGAAACATCAATAGCTCTGCGTTTGGATAACTTGGCAAAAGTAAGGTGTATTGCAAATAACCTCTGGAGTTGGAGCCTTTTTACGCTGCCCATTCAGCCAACATATCCATTCAACTGAAAAAATGCAACAGTAATCATCTATTAAGCATGGGAAATAGGATAAAAAAATTCTTCATAAGTTCAACATAAAAATAATTGGACCCATCCCTGAATAGAAATGTAATAATTCAGTAGTTGACCAATGTAAAATATATACCTGGAATAGAGGTAGGATCCTCCTCTCCCTTAAATATTACCCATCTTTTCTCTTTCACTAGTAAACCAAAACAAAGTAGCAAAATCAGACAGATTCATTATAAAATGAACCACAATGCAGAACACAGGAAAAAAAAAAAAGAACATGAACCAGAGTTTTGAAATTCAAAAAATTCACACTTACACACCAAAATGATATCTTAATTCTTAAATGATTCAATCTAGTACAAGAAAATAATGCCAGAATTTTTAAATGCCAATGAATCAATCTTTATTTAATTATTTTACTTTCTAAAACAAGATCAGTTAAAAGTTACACCAAATCCTCTGATAGGCTAAAGAATGTAGACATCAAACAAGAACCAACAACCTTAAAAACCTGTGACAACTGGGAAGTTAATTCACACCTCCTCCAATCTCAAAGCCCAATATTTAACAACGTTTATCTGTTGGATGTATATCCAGAGGTTTCTTCCTTTGGAGATAGTCCTTCTAGGGGGGCTGTATTAACTCAACCCCTCTACAAGGATTTCTTTTTCACAGAATGCAAACCAAGTACCTGCCACTGGAAAGTATTCCTTTACATATTATTGGGGAGTTTTATCAATTCAACCCCTCTCTAAGGATTTTTCTTCACAGAATTCGAACCACCGACATCTTAATTGAGTCTATTCTTATAAACATTCTTATCCTACGGACTAATTTGGTAACCACCACACCAACTCAACCTGTAACACTAACTTTTTTGGTTCATAACCATATAAAAAGAAAACAAAACACATTGAAAATATCACAATATCTGGTATATGAAGTGAAGTATTGACAGTGAGGTGATCATTGCAATCAAAAACACCCCTCTTCCCTATATTACACGAAGAGTTCATACAAGACAAACTACACAAGTACAAACCCAGAATCTCAAAACACAATAAAAAAAACACCCATTAAACACACACAGAGCAATGACAATAAAACATAAAAGGGTATATACAGAGAGAGACAGAGTGTAGAAAAGCACTTACTGACACCGTCAACCTCTTCATTTCTAGTGAAGTATTTGTTCCCTGCTTTGTCAATTCCCACCTTTGTTCGATTGCTAAACAATCCAGAAATCTTCCCAAGCAGCCTTCGCATTTTTTTTTTACTTTTGTGATTTTACCCTTTTTGAATAGATTTCAATTGTGTTGCAGTGACAGCATCGTGGTTGGAACAATCAGACGTTGGAAATTGGAACTACAGAGATTTGTTTCCATTCAGCGTTGATTCTACAGAGTGAGTGTGAGAATAGATATGATAATTTACCAGACGCGTGTGCCTAGCGTGATCTCTCGAAGATAAAAGGAAAGAAAAATCAATCATTTGTATATTGTTAAGTTCTAAACCCTAGCCTAAGGCAACTACCACATGGCCACATAATGTCATTTATTTTACATAAATTTCTCCATAAACTTTAACACTTCCAAGTTATTAGTTTTACATATTAAATATATTTCAAAAATGTAGAATGATTCATAAAATGGTATCTCTCAGTATTATAAAGAAAAAAAAGTTTTGTTTGGAAGGCACTTCTACTTATCAAAGCAAGTTTTTTTTCTCCCTTAAAAGAAAGAAGAAAGCGCAAATATATTTTTGAATGAGATATAATGTAATTATGTTTACATTTGTATTTGATTTTTAATTGTAACTTAAGAATATCATTTGTTCTATATTAAGAAGGTTTTTTTGTTACTTTTTTAGTAGTTTTTTTTCTCTTGAGATGGCTTCCTTGCAATGTTGATGATCTCCTCTGATAACTCTGATAAAAAATGAAGATATATAACTGTAAAAGATAATATGATCTCATCTTAAGTAATTGTTGGTTATAAATTTTATTAAAAACGTACATTTAGCTAATCTTTGTTAATATATTTATAGAGTTATATTTTAATTAGAGATTTTAAGTTCTTAAGCAATCATTATATCGAATTCCCAAAATATCTAACAATACTTTTGAAATTTTATATACTCTTTTTCAACCTTTTAAGATGAAGATGATCTTGAAGGTGTATATTATGTCAAACTCATCAAAGAGGTAATAAATATATGCTTATCATAAAAACACATTCTATTATCTAATTTATTATTTAATAATATCACCAACTCATAAATTTAAGTATCAAATGAATGTATAACAATGACTCAACTATCTTTTTTTTAAGAACTTGAATTAAGTATGTTTTATTAGAAATTGACACTTGACTCTTTCTAAACACTTTAAATCTATAAACCTAAGCTTCACAGATTATGATAAGTTTAAGGTATTTAAAGTTTATACAGATTCTATAAACCTAAGCTTCACAAATTAGGATAAGTTTAAGATATTTAAAATTCATACAGATTCATGTGTTTCAAATCTACAATAAACAATCTCTCAACTTCTTACTAGTTGATGTGTTAATTCATGTAATTTAGAAACTTAGTGAAATTAAGATACATGTGTACATATTACTTAATACATGCATTCAAATAATGGTTCACATATTATCTAAATTTGTGACCTCTACTAAATTCATATCATATATATTTTTTTTAGTACGCAATAATGAATAAAATTAAACGGGAGTAATAAGGTTACTCCAACCTATTTACAAACATAGTCAAAACGTAAAGAAAAGCATGAGCATACCAAATGTAAATGATATACACCCTATTCTAAACATAAAATACTGAAATCCAAACACAAAAGAACCATCATCATTGGATAGTGTAAAAAGTTTAACAATTACAAAGGAAAACACTGAACTGAAAACATATACACATGTATTGTGTATACACCAAAAGGATCACACAAAAAAATGTTGTAGCATCTTAGTTCCTTCCACCACAATTTACCACCTCACAGATAAGGATCGTTGTCAAACCAAACCCTGCATCAGAAAAATATAGATCCTATACAAGTTTTATGAATGTCACAATAACATAGAGATGCATGTCACATGATCAATGCACCAATCAGAGTAAGAAAATGTAGCATTCTTGTATTTTGCTCTTACTACAACCCATGATTTAACTTGAATAGCAGAAAACAACTCCTGACTATCAAACACCTTGTTATTAAAAGTAATATCATTCCTAAGTTTCCAAATATGCAAACAATAATCATCCAAACAGTATTGCCCACTGAAAAACCATTTCTATTGATCCTTCACAGCTAAAATCCTAAAAAATGATCCATAGGCCTACAATGTTGTTCAAAGTTCATCCCAAACCAATTATTACACAGATTCCAAATGTTGTAGACAGACCTACATGTGAAAAATAAGTGGCTAACACTCTCTTTACCTATATTGCACATCACACATAGGGGATTCACATTAGGAAACCTTATTAGCCTGTCTTTAGTAGTGAACTTGTTATGCAAGACTCTCCAGCTACAGTACTAGATGATGGTTGACCTTTGGTATTTCGTAATAATTTAAATGCATCCTCACAACCCCCTACATCCCTTTGTGAAATGGTGCTATAAGCATGCTTCACATATACTTCTTATCTACACTACCTATCCACTCCCACCTATATTCTTTATCATTATTAATTACACATCTCTGAAAAAATCATTCCTAAGTTTCTCACTCAAACTATGTCTTTCTCCAACATAAATTTCAATCCCAATTCTGATCTTGCCACTCTCGAAGATCTTGAATTTTAAGAATTTTCTAGACAGAATTTGCCTATATTCTAGAATATGCCACCTTAAGCGTAGTTTTCTCAGACATCTTCCCAAAAATAAATTTTACCTCTACTTTCAACAGTCCAAATCAAATTCTTGTTGAACCACTGCCCTTCACTGTTCCCACTAATTCATATCATATATGTATAACATTATAACATTCATAATCATTCCAATAATAATCTAAAGTACCACAATATCACAAATTAATCATAACATCACATTATTAATAAATACTTGAACCAAATAATAGTTTAGACTTTAAAAATGTCACTTGAGTGAAAAACTATAATAGGACATTAAAAATGTTATTATAGTCTCTTTTCTCATATCGTGTGGTATCACTTAAGCCCGCTTGTATCACTTGAATATATTCTCAACGTTTAAGCAATAAACTCAATTAAAATCCTTCATGGTTAAGCTTCCATAAGTCACTTGAGAAATAGATCTTATTGCTTAAATGATTAGTTAGCACTTGAGTGATGGGCCTCTAAAAATGATAAGATGGTCACTTCCCATTGTAGCTGACTTTTAGCTTGAGCAATATATTACTCATGTATCACATTGATCACTCAAGCAATAACACAATTTTTATTCCATAATTCAAAAATATTATATAATTAAAATATAATTTAAAAAAATATTTTGAATTATCTAATTTATAAAATATTGTTAAAATAATTTTGTAGAATTTATCTAAAAACAACTAAAATCTTTGGAAACAACAATGCTCCCTAACTTATCCAAAACACACAGTTCAAAGACATTTCATATAAAAAAAATTAAAGTTCTTCATTTAAGTTATGCACAAAGATATTTAACTGTCTCCAGAACAAAGTAGGGGTTGGAGGAAGAAGGTGCTTTAATCTTCCTCACTCTTCACTATTCTCTGCTCTAAAACCTACCAGAAACCATATCAAACACCACCGCCACTTTGACTTTCTTCAACTGAGACAACAAATGACGAAATAAAACCACCCAACAACACAACCACCCCTCTGGAAGAAACAGAAAAATACCATTTTCCAATTCCATGTTTTCCCTCTCAAAATCCAACTTCTCTACGGTTCGCCACACCCTCCCTCCGGTTCGCTGCGGCATCCGCGAGCTCCGCCAACGAATCCACACCGTCCAAACTACGCAAAAGATCACCGAAGCCATGAAGCTCGTCGCCGCCGCTAGGGTCCGCCGCGCTCAGGAGGCCGTCGTCAGCGGCCGCCCCTTCGCCTCAAACCTCGCAGCAATGCTGAACGACATCAAACAGCACCTCCAAAACGAAGACGTTTCCACTCCCCTCACCGACGCCAGACCCGTCAAGACCGTCGCCCTCGTCGTCGTCACTGGCGATCGCGGCCTCTGCGGCGGTTTCAACAAATGGGTAATGAAAAAAGCGGTCACCCGAATCGAGGAGCTGAAGAAACTCAATCTGGGGTGCGTTGTTATAAGTGTTGGCAAAAAGGGTCACTCGTTTTTCACTCACAACATCGAAAAGAAACACCCTTTTGTTAAAGTCGACAGCTGTATCGACATTGGAGGTTTCCCCACGGCGAAGGAGGCTCAGGTCATTGCTGACAATGTTTTCTCATTGTTTGTTAGTGAGGAGGTGGATAAAGTTGAGCTTGTGTACACTAGGTTTGTTTCATTGGTTAGGTTTGAACCTGTGGTTCAGACTCTGCTGCCTTTGGGGGAGGTTTGTGATGTGAAAGATGATGTTTTTAGGTTGACTTCTAAGGAGGGGAAGTTGGCTGTGGAGAGGGATGTTGTGAGGTTGAAGAAAGAGGGTGAGGTGTTTTCCCCTCTTATGGAGTTTGAGCAGGATCCTGTTCTGATTCTTGATGCCATGTTGCCTCTTTATTTGAATAGTCAGATTTTGAGGGGGTTGCAGGAGTCTGTGGCTAGTGAGCTTGCTGCTAGGATGGGGGCCATGGCTGCTGCCACCGATAATGCTGTTGAATTGGGGAAGAGACTTTCGGTTGAATACAACCGGGAGCGGCAGGAGAAGATCACGGGGGAGTTGCTGGAGATTGTGGCTGGAGCTGAGGCTCTAACACCAATTGACTTATGAATGTGACTTGGTTTTGGTTTTCCTTTCATGGGGGGTCATTTGTTGGAGACTGTGGCTGGAGCTGAGGTACTAACACTATTTGACTGATGAATGTGACCTGGTTTTGGTTTCCCTTATCATTGTGTGGTGTCGAGCATGAACTTGGATCCTTTTTTCTAGATGGATTTGGATCAGCCTCAATTTGAGTTGTTGAATTTATCATTGTATAACAATCAGGGAGAAAAGAGAATTGGATTTGGATGTATGGTAAAGAATTCTCTCCATTTAAGATGTGAGCATTCTGAACCAGATTGAAAGTTTCCCTACAAGATTTCTCTCCATTTGAGATCTTGATCAGACATCACACTTTCTCTCCTCCCTGATTGTCGAGTAATGACAAACTTAACTGCTTAGATCTCAGTTGGATGGAATCCAGTTGGAGAGGACCCAAACTCAAGTGTCATCGAGTATAGTTCCTAACTTTATGAAACTTGAGTCTTAAAATTTGTAAAATGTTGGAAAGTGTTATTCACTTTAGTCCTTGTGCCAATGAAAGTGGTAGAGGAAAAGGAGCCGCAGTGGGATGACACTTGCAAACTGGAACATCCGTGAAACTAGCCATTGAAATGAGTTTTGTAAAGTTAGGATTAAAGTGAATGAAGCTTTCAATTTGGATGTTAAAGTGAGGGTTTGCACAGTATAGGATTGAAGAGTTTCCAATTTCACTAATAGTCTTAAAAGTTGATTGAGAAATCATGTGGAGAGTTTTGACCCGTGTCAAAAAAGTGAGTAGCTTTCCTTAAACATCTTATCATTGTAGTTGCTTGCTTCAAGAGTTAAAACTTTGTTTAAAGAAAACTCACAGGACCAAATCAGAGAAATCTCAAACTTTACTTCCTTCTGATTTGAATAAAACTTGAATGATCAGACCCCCTCAACATTCTATATTTGTTGCCATGCATTATGAAAAGAAACTCAATATAAAGCTACTTTTCCTGTATGAATTATTGATGGAATTAAAGTACGTATATGAAATTGATTCATGCATCAAAATGCTGCTGATAGGAAAAGCTAAATTTTTTCCACGAAGTAAAGTCTGGGGCCTATAATTGATGAATAGGAATATAGGGTACCTTGAGATGACAAGATCTTCACGCGTGCTTGAGTAATGTCTGAATGTCTATATCAACCTATACTTGACCCACATTCCTTGGTTCTGGTTGGTAACTTGGCACTGTGTTCTACCACAATTTGACCCTCCTTAGATTTGGAGGGGTTATAGGCCACGTGTTGTGGAAGTAATAGTGCATGCAAGACTTAAAAAAAAATAAGAAAAATGAAAGTAATGTACTTCTTAACAACAATGAGGGAAATTTGTGGGAAATTATAAATTTGTTGGGGTATTGCTTAATTATTAAGTTTCATTCATGATCTTATGATATCTAATGTACTCCAATGTTTAAGAAATCAATATGGCATTACATTGTGGTCTGTTTATAACAAACATTTTACTCTTTCAAATAATTTGTTTGAAAAAGATATTACAATGAGAGTTAGAAAAATGTATTAACACAAAATATAAAGGATTTGTTTTACTTATCTATCAGATCTTAATTATTAATCATTGATGAGAAAATTAACTGTTTATATTTCAACCATGTATGATTTATTATACATAGGCATGCAATGCTGACAAATAATTCCTTATCAACTAGTTAAGGTTTGTTATTTTATCTTTAAAGATAAATATCCCCTTCATAAGATCATGATAAAAAGAATCCTGTTTGCATGACATTGAAATTGGTGGGCCAAATTAACTGGTATTTATACTCGTGGGAAAGAAACAGTAATGAATGAAAGTTCCAGTCTTTATTGAGTACATGTTATTTACTCAAAGTTCTCACTGAGCAGGTTTTTATCAAACCAAAGTTTTCTTCACAGGTTGAAAAGTAAAATTCTGACAAAATTTGAATTATAGTTTGACTGTGAAACAAGTTTAAAAAATATTCTAGCAAAATTTCGGTAGAACACAATAGTTAAAAATAGTTTATAAAACAAAAGTTTCAAGTTATCAGAATACCATATTCAGCAGCATTAGATGTTCCTACATGGATTATTCCAAGGACCACAACAAGAAGCAAAATTTTACACTTCTTTTGTTGTATCTTCAATGAGGACAACTGAGACACACAATTCACATTTCACAACCGATGAACATTCTTTAGCTGCATTAGAATAATGCTGACTTTTCTTCATGTTTTCTAACCCACTCATAATAATCCATGCAACAATTAAAGGTTGGAAAAAGAAAGGGTGAAAAAAATATTAACACTGGCTGGTTCACTGCACACGGATTATAATACAACACACATCAGCCTCCGCCAAAATTGACTAACCTTGAACAAATCTATCTTTCTCATCATCCCTTCAAAATGTCATGTTTTGGCCTCTTGTGGGATTGGTTTCATCAGTAACCATGGCCTCTATCTTGTCATATGCATGACTCACCATTTTCTTATCAACCTTTCAGGACAATGACATTTTTTCTCTAACTTATATACCCTTTAGCAGATAATCATGTTTCAGACTCCATCAAACACTTAATCAAAATCTGAACATTGGATTAAACCTCCATCAGTAAAAAATGACAGTTTATAGTTTTTGAAAGTGTTCTTAGAATTTTTTAGTGAGAAAGAGCTCTTCTAATATTGTATTCCAAGAGATTATGAATGAAAATGATATAGGTATCTCTTGAAGAATATTTACTTTAAAGAAGGTGTTCAAGGTTGAAGTGTATGTATCTTATTCCATAATAGACCATTCTGAGAAAGAAAAATGGTTCACTTGAAGTAGCTAGGCTATAATTTAGAGGGTGGCTCCAGAAATCAGGCTGAGATGTCTGTGTCCCATCCATTATTCATACTCTCTCAATAATGGTTAGCCACATTGTATTGTAGTCACAGTGCCCAATGCATGATTTCCATTAACTTAACACCAACTTGCACCAAAAAGTGAGAATAGAATAAACCCATATGGCTCATGTTTTCTAATCTTGCTATAAAGTTCAATTAAGATCACAAAAGAAAAAGTTCCCACCTTTGTTTATACCAATAACAAACCAAATCAACCTTAACATGATTATTTTAAGAATACTTATACTGCTTTAAGGTAAGATAATTAAGTGCCGCAATAACACTGCTTGTTTGGTCCCATGTTATTCACTTTTACAGTCGCCATACTATTCTAATTTTGACAAAACCATTAATTGATTCTCACCTACCACTTATTCATACTTCTCACTAATCTAGATCTAACACATTGCAGGTTAGATAGAGATTAATTATCACTTAATATCACTTAATAACACAATTCATGTAATATGGTTTTAGTTCAATATAAGATCTAGAATTTTGGGTCTAGAGTCATACTAAAAAACTGTTGAAGTAATAGAAAATATATGCTTTTTTTTTATCAGCAATAGATGATACATGTAATCCTAAAAGACATTATTCTGTTTAAGCTTTTGAAAATTTTTAACTTTTCTGATTCTTTAGGCATAATTATCCTCACTTTGAATCTTAGAGGACAAATTTGGGTCTTTAGCCCAGAGTCATGCTAAAAAACTATTGGAATAATATAAAATATATGTAATCCTAAAATACATGATTCTGTTTAAGCTTTTGAAAATTTTTTAACTTTACAGATTCTTTAGGCTTAATTATTCTCACTTTGTATCTTATACGACAAGGAATTTCATAATTTTAAATAAATTAAAATATATTTAATTAGAATTGTTTTCAATTTAAATTATTTTACTTTTAAATATTTTATTAAAAAATTATCAAGTTTTATTTATTTTTATTTAAATAACCCTTATTTCACATTATAACTAAAATAACTCTATCGAAAAATCATATTCGAAAAATGCTCTAATGAACGTGGTTGATAAATAACAATAAACGAGAAAATAATCCAAAAATATAATATCAATAAACTTTGGTATCCATCCCCATTTAATATCAATTGAAACAACAATGTAAATGATTTTCCAAAATCAAATTGGAAAAAGGGAAACATATTTGAAATACAAAAATGTGAAAAAATCTTAATTTCTTATTATTAAGGTAAATTCTTTTAATATTTTATCAAATTATTACCTATTTTATTTTTCTCCAACTTTGGGCACTGGTATAGCGTACGTTGAATGGTAATTGATGCATGTGGGTCACGTTGTTGTCGACCAGGAACTTCCACGAAGGACATCATTAGGTTTTAAATAACAGAAAAAATTCTTTTTCTATTTTATTTTATATTTTATTTTTGTTTCTCAAAATATCTTTGCATCGTTGAGACTAGTCTTTTCAAGAGAGAGTGTTCATGACCAATTTTATCTCATTAACTTGTTCCAATTTTTAAATTTATAAAAAAAACGTTAAAAATGATTATATCAAAATTTTGAATGGAATAAAATTTAAGGTAAACCCAGCTCATGAACACAGATATCTTAGGACACATGTCCCAAAACTTAGGATCCTCGTGTGTTTTTCCTTACATATGAATCATAAAGTTAGAATGCAGACCACATGTTTGAGGATTTGTATGCCCCTTCCAACCAGTGCCACACAAGTTGGTGACTTGGTGTTTTGTTTTTAATATTGTCAGATCCTTGTTTCTGCCACATCACAGAATTTTCCGTGTGTCAATTTTCTTTCTCTGTTTCTGTACTATCAGAGTATGCTATGGTTATTAATATTACTATTGCATCATAATTATTATTATAGATGGTGGTATCTTCCTCCACTTGTTGCACCACATAAACAAATTGAAGTGCAGAAAACAACAAAACATGATTGTGTGCCTATTTATTTACATGCTTATTTGTTTATTACACAAATGCATAGCATTTGTATTCTTTCGTTGAAAACTTTGACACTTTGTCTGCGTGTCTGACAAGAACCATTCTTTATCTATTAGCCGTCCATTCACAAGGCAATGGATGTACCTATGCCATCATTTCGATGTTCCTCAATTTACCATTGTTACTGCATACTTATGTTAGCATAACTTAGGCTAGGCTCTAGAAAATTTACAACAGCCAGAATTATCAATGAACAGTTTTCACCCTTGGTGCTACATTAAAAGCCAATATGCATAAAAAAATTACCGTGGATGTGGTCATGGAAAGTGGCCTTGCGAAAGATATAAATGGAAATGAAAAGGAAACCTGAGTCCTGTAATGCCACAAGGAAAAGGTAGAGACACTTTTTTTATTGTTGTTATTGAGATGACTAAGAACAACTAAGCATCCACTACTATTGAGGACTGTCACATGAAATTCAACATCTCTTGTTCTTTTCCTCAATTTTGCATTAAAGATTCCATGAGATGCAATTTCAGATAAAGTTAGTAAAAGGGTTTTACTGCTCCTCTTTATCTTTCATTGTCAAAAGTTAGTCCTCTTAGGTCTGAAGAGTTAAATATATGGAGAGATTCATCATTTAGAGGATCCATAGGGCAGAAGCAGAACTAAGGTCTGTCTTATTCTTTTGCCCTTGGGGTCTTGTTGCTGTTGTTCAGTTCTTGTGGGGTGCCCTTTTGATCCTAAAATCTATCACAAGCAAGATACACTCCTTCAATAGAGGTAAGGAATTGTAGGACTTGGGAAAGGTTAGAATTTTTGTCAACCTCAAAATTCTGATATCAGAATCAAAAGGGACTCATCTCTAATTTCAACTTCCTTATATATTTTCAATATTTCAGGGAGGAAGCAAAAAGTAAAGTCAGCTCTCTAGATCTTCTGATTCCAAGAAAGGTATACTATTGTTTACCTTAATGGAATATCATATCAAAACATGCTTTTGAGATTTCTCTATGCATGCCTCTTTGAGTCTCTATCTCTCCTCAACTTTCAATTCCTCTTTTTTCTTTCATTCAAATTATATTAAGTAATCACAGAATTTGGAGGAAGTCAAACTCTTATTTAATTCATAGTGAAAAGTTTCTTGTGATTTGGACCATGTAGGAAGTGATTGATGGAGGATAACTATAACAGGCAGAGGAGTGGAATATGGAGATGCTTGAGAGATGGAGACTTTGAAGAAGAGGAAGTTTGGGCTGTTTTCAAGGACAGACCTGATTACAATATTTCTGGTGTTCACAAGCCAAAGGAACAAGGGTCTTCTCCTCTTGCTGTTCCCAGGACTCTTCCTAGTGCTGCAAGGATGATTCCAAGGACTAGTAGTGGCAATAGTAGTGCTAGTTCTTCTCATGAAACCAAGGTTCTTCAGCAATCAGTACCTCTCAACATTCCTGACTGGTCACAGATTTATAGGAACAAGCCAAACAAGACCCCCAAGAGTGTCTCAAAGTTTGGTGACTATGATGATTTCTACTATTCTGTTGGTGGTGAAGGTGATGGTGATGGTAGTGTTAATTATGGTGGAGGGTATACTGATGATGAGGAAGAAGAAGATGATGAGTATGACACAAAGCTCCCCCCACATGAGTTTATTGCAAGAAGGCTTGCAAGGAGTCAAATATCCTCATTTTCAGTTTTTGAAGGTGTTGGAAGGACCCTCAAGGGGAGGGATCTTAGCAAAGTGAGGAATGCTGTTCTCACAAAAACTGGTTTCCTTGAATCATTGTAAAAGAGGTTTCCATGAATCAAATTTGTTATGTATAGAGGGGCAGCCAGTGGTTGGTTAGTTATTGAGACTGTGTGCATGTTGTGTATGGAAGATTCAATTAGGCTTTTACCATGAAAAAACAATGATTCAACTTGGTTGTGGTGGCAATTGAAAGTGGCTAATTATAAATCTATGGTCTGTGGTATAAAGCCATTAATCATTTACAAGATCACAAGTGTTTTTCAAGACCAATGTGTTCCAAGTTATTCACTAAATTTTTAACAAAGAAAAAATCTAGTTGAGTTTGCTTCTTCAACATTACCTTTAGGTAAAATTCTAAAGTGAATAAAGAGTACTTATATTCATATATTTTTCCTTCTCTTTGTGTCTCACTTTTACTCTTTCTCTCTCTTTATCTTCCTCTATTTTTTATAGCACAAGTTATCAAATCTAGACTTCCTTTCTTCTTTCCTTTTTGTCCATGTCTCTGTTCATTGCACCCTACACTCTCACAATGTCCCAAATGAAATCAAACCTCAACACTTGTTTGTGCACTCTTTTTATATTGTGTGCTAAAACTTTCTATTCATAATCCTCAATTTCTTATAAATCTCACTTTTTAACAAAAAAATGTGTATAAAAAGAGTGTTGCTAGCATGCTAACACTTGGTTGAATAAAAGCCACACAGTAGATGTTAGCTGGATCAGAAGTGTAGGAAATCTTTACGTGCAACAAATAACTCGTGACCCAACTAGAATTTATAGTACAAATTTTTGTGTGTAGTTATTGTGCTCTTTACGACACAAAATAAAGAATAAAAAAAATATGCATGAGTTAAGGTGGATTTTAAATAAAGTAAATTTGAAGTGTGATGCAAAGTTTAAACCCAAGTAAATCCAATTTAGGTGAAGCACGCATGACAAAGTTGGAAGATAATTAACTTGATGGGCTATAGTTCTACAATTATTGAATTATGCATATTGTGGGAAATTGAGAGAGACATGTCACCTACTTAGTGTCTTTAATTATTTATGAAAAGAACAAAGTTTTTTTATACATATTATGTAATGATATGTGATAAGGGAGGGTTAGAAAAGAGCGAGTAGTCTCTATCAACTCCAAATGTTGATCTCCAAAAAGAGAAAGATCAATCCCAACAAAGCTACGTATAGAGTTGGCTTTCTATACACTTTCTCCAATTTAATGATGTTCTATCTCTTACACCTAAGCATTGTATATGCATTATTGACTTTCCATTTTCAAATTTAGTGCTCATTACTTCAATGTCTAAATTGACATTTTTTCACAAGTATTTATAGGGTATATATATTTTTTCTAGAGGTTTTTTAAGAGAATATGTAAATTAATTTTTTAATTTATAGGAAAGTTTTGTTTTTTATTTTGAAAGTTAAGTGCTTAAGAAATATATTTCAACACCTAAACCACCAAAGAAGCCTAACCTTACAAAGGAGAGGGCATTGAGGTACATAAAGAATTTAATTAATACCCATTGATTAAAAAATTATAATGTTACCTAAGTAAAGCTAATTTAAACTAGGGATTTTTTAAAGCCGATTCGTTAGTGGTGCTGAATTGGGTTAGAGATTTTTCTTTTGTTTCAATATGATTACTTGTAAAATGTTTTTAGTTTCTAAAAAAAATATATACGTTTTGATAGTTTTGTATTCATAGAATATATTAGATACGATCTCTATACTAACAACATTTTTAGGCATTAGAAACAAATATGTAGTATTTGATACCTTTTTTTTTTTCTACAAAACTTACCCAATCCATGTTATTAATTACATGCCAAGTTAATCTTAGATAAAACACCAATTAATAGAAAAGTCGTAAATTTTTATTGATATTTCGTGTTCTCTTTTTAAAACACAGTACACTTTTTTTTTTTTTTTAAGTTGTAACGTAGTGCATGTCTGCTTGATTACATTCAAAATTTGATATGCATAATTTTGAAGCTACAACGAGCATGTTTGGTAACAAATACACACTAATATTAAGAACGATTTTTACCGCAAAAGGAGACGAAAATCATATTATTACGTATTTCCATGCTATATGGTAGGTGAAAAATTAAAAGAATAAAATAAAATAACTTAAAAAATAAACGTCGAATGATTTCGATGTCTTTAATATAAATTAAAATGTCATTTTAAAATTTGGTTCTATTTTTAATTCAATATTAAATTTATGATTACTGACATCATTTACAGTATATTGAAAAATCGTTGATTATGAGAAAATTGTTATGAGATATCAATGTCCAAATTTCCATCAAATAATAAATTTTCTGGAATTTGTTTCCAGCATCCAAAACAGTTTTTGCTGAGTTGGTTGGAAGACGCAACATTTATCTACAAATTAATGTGCTTAAATGAAGTTAGGTTCAAGAGATCGAAATTCTATAACATATTTTTCATTTAATTAATTTTAAATTGTTCTTAAAAGATTTAAAAGGAATATTCAGCTTGAACACATTGTGATTGATGATATGAGTTTTTGAGCAATCGATGACTCTTCTAATTGTATTTTTTGTTCTTATGTAAAAGGAGTCATTGTAAAAGAGTCTTCAATGACAAAGTAAGTAAGTAAGTAAGTAGACAGGAGTCAGCACAAATGTGACATGACGTAACTGAATGGTCTTGTTCAAATTCGCATTATTACAGTCAGACTGATAGAATATTAGGTAAGATTTGAACCATTACCGTCGGTTTGACAAGGCAGCTGATATGTCAGTGTTTTTTAGGTTTGCTTTCTTCGAGGTTGGATTCAAGATATTTGATCTTGTTCTAAGCCATGTAATCATCATCCTGAATTGCTAGGTCTTCGTCCTTAACCTTAATGATGTCATTTTAGATCGAATGTGATTCGTCCAGTACACTTGCCCCACAATCTCAAAGAATGCATGTCTTTGAGAGATTTAAGCGTTTTGGATAAAGTCGCTCTCAGACAAATAATCCTAGTTTTGTTATTCGTTTCAAATGGTCATTTTCTCCTCATTTGTTAGTGTACTGTCTTTGCCCGTAGACGAGTAAGTGCTATAGAGAGGTGTTGGGTCCAAAGGTCGCTTTAGGGTTGACGTAAGTGTGACACTATGATTTGTGTTTCTTGAATCCAATGGTTGGGTGATGCAGAGTCTTTCGTCATTCTTGGAAATCTATAAATATGGGCTTGGTGCATTCTTGGTCCCCACTTGTCTCCTAAAAATCTCTTTGATATCCGACATCCAAGATGTTTCGTAGTGACTAGGTGTAGACCATTCATTCCTCGTGGTAACCATGTCTTCCTTGTCCATTTTTTTTGAGTCTTCGGGCAGCATTTCGTCTAGTGAGTCAATTGAGTTAGTTGGAGTGGGTGGGAATAGTTTGGCCTCAGAGGTTTAGTTGGTCAAGGAAGATCAATGGGTTACCAAGGACCTGGAGGCTGAGATTGCTGAGGTCGATCTTCCTCGTAGGACAAGGTATGATTGGGCAAATTCCCATATGACTTGCCAGTTTTCGAAGTATAGGTGGTCATCCATGGTCAAAACATATGCCATCAGTATAGATACGCTCTCTAACAAAGCGACCGAGCATGTACATACCTTAAAGCGTTGTATAGCCATTGACAATGTGTGTCATGGCTGAGAAGAGCATGATATTGACTTTTTTTTATATACGTGTGTCTCTTCACTAATTCACACGTACTTATCCCTTTCAACGAGTTGACCATGGGTGTTCTTCATACCTTGAACGTGGCACACTCCACCCCAACTCTTGGATATCACTCAAAGCTTTTCGCCTTTTGGCATAAATTTTTCGTCTTAACCATTCTGCTAATGTCTTTTTGCATTACTATAGTAGTCCTTCTGATCCTGTTAGGTGGTTATCGTTGATAAGCCAACCCGAGACCGTTTTGTTTTTGCCTTTCTGTTCCTCTTATAAATATTTTAAAGATGCATTTTTCAAAGTGTCGATTGGGCCTACCGATCGACATAATCTTTTGATGGGGATACTCTTAAGTTCCCTGTTTACTGGATGCGAAATTCTGTCAAGTATCAATCTTGGCCGAGGTCTTTTGTGACTGAGGATCACAAGAAGATGTTTGACATCCTGGATTAGTTTTCGAGGAAGCTCTCCATCCTCAAAATTCTTAAGATTTATCTTTCTAAATGTTTTTGCAACACAATGCAATTAAAGCTTCACATAAGAAGAGTGTTCATGTAATTTGTCATATCTTTATCGTCACAACATACAAAAGTTGCAGGATTTTGTGCAAAAATATGCTTTTGAGAATATTGCGAAAGAGAATGATCGAGCAAAATATGTCGACCTAGATAAAGGACATTGTGGTTATACCTTTAAATGTCTTCATAGTCTTCATTGTCCTTGTGAATTGGATTCGTGTGAGGTTAGTAGCATACCACTATATTCACTGCATGTCATATGAATACGATTAACCTTTTCGGGTATTTCATCCAATGAGTGTTTGACAGAATTGTCTATCCAATAGGAGTTTGATGCGATCTTAAATTGCTTTAACGAGGTTAACATTACTGGCAAGGTTAATATCAAGAGTAATCTTTATAAAATTGCTTATCCAGAGGTGACATCTTTGTGTGCACTAACTAACAAGACCAAAACAAATGGGATATAAAAGGAATATCTTAGTAAATTTCAAGATCAATCAAGTGTAATTTGTCTTATTTTGAGCATGTTAGATGCCTTACATTTCCAACATGATATTTCATTGATTTGGAAATTTAGCAAAGGACTGATGAAAGACACTTGTGAAACTTAAAGTCTTAAACATATATTGTTGATGTAAAAGTTAATAACTATTGCGATTTTTTTGCAATTACTAAGTTGTTGAATATAAGAGAGGTGTCATGGTGTGGTCGAAAACTTACTTAAAGAACTTAGTCATTAACTTATGAATATGTTTGTCTATTCATAGTTGATACATTAACTTATGAATATGTTTGTCTAGCACCATATGAATATCTCAAAGCCAGTTCTTGTCGATGAGATGTGATTGGTATAAATAATTTTAACAATTAAAATACTTATTTTCATTGGCCAATCCTTAACAAAATATATTATATTCAACCATGGACATTCCCTAAAATATTGATTATCGAGAAGAAAAATGTTATCTTTCCTTTCATCGGTTATATGCGCTGATTTGCACAAAAGAAGAATAACTATAATAAAATAATAATATATTAATAAAAATAAAATATAAAATATTAATAATAAATTTATAAAATAATAATATGATAATTACTAAATTAAAATATTAGTAATATTAATATAAAAACTAAAATTAATAATAAAATTATAAATTAAAATCATAATCATAAAAATAAAATGATAATAAAAGTAATAATAATAATAAAATTAAAAATTATAATTAAAAAATATTTTATCAATAATTCTAATTATATCTTTCATATATATTCTCTCAATCTAAATATACATACTTTTTTTTCTCATTTTCTTATCAAATTATTTCCCTTTCACTCTCTTAAATCCAAGGATTAACATTTTGGAATGAATATTCAAAAATGTGCTTTGAGATGTATGTATTCATATTTTTCTTTTTCTGTAATTTCCAATGAGACAATTCCAGAGTACGCATTCTGAAAGTGAAAAAAAAAAAAAATGTACCTCCAATTACAACAACAACAATCTACATGAGACAAAAATTATGCTCTACGACAACACAACAAAGAGGTGAAAGAGCAATGACTATGCATGGGAGAGGAGAGTCTGCA
>Ga0209489_101993_pt1 | contig 42026 bp, 21 predicted proteins | sample SiratrowhiteBW_FD_187527 | JGI IMG/M metagenome (GOLD analysis project Ga0209489, IMG submission 187527) | Root nodule microbial communities of legume samples collected from California, USA - Siratro white BW (SPAdes) (version 2) | ecosystem: Host-associated > Plants > Roots > Nodule | place... | reverse complement strand
CGAGCTCAGTAAGCAGAGGAAAAACAAAAACCTAAATCTGCTCTAAGGAAAAGGGGCAGAAAACGAACTTACTCTATTGGAGATTCTGATCGGATAGACTTGCTCTGTTCTCCGCCACGAGTCCAATAGTGGGCTCCGCTCGAGAAACTGATGGAAGACAGACGCGAAGTCTTAGAGAGAAGTCAGAGAAGAGGGAGGTCAGAGGTTTTAGAGAGATGGTGGCTCAAGTGAGAATGAGACTTGATTACTAACTTTTCCTATAAATACTTATTTTCAGTTTAATAATATAATAATCAAATGTTCATTTCACTTTTACCACTTCTACTCATATGATAGATTTTCTAGATTATTACATTATTTTGCCTATAGAGATAGGACGAGGTCGTGGTTATAAAAGTTTGTGATTAAAATGTAACTCCACTTTAGTCTGTCAAATATTTTTCTTCTTCTCAATCTACTTATTGAACTCTTAGACTGTATGAATATGAATTTTAAGGTCTCTCACTCTCACATTAATTCTAAAGGTAAATATTGTATCTGTAATTTTGCTAAATTTGAGTTTAATAATAAATTGGATATTAAAGTGATTTAATATTCTATCTCCTAAAATATTTTCTTTGTAGGAATGAGCATATATTTGGTTTGGTCCTATGTTTTTACTTGTTTTTTTTTCTTCCATGCAATAACATAATTGTTATACTTTGGGATAGGAACCTAATTAAAATTTCAGGATTTATAATAGTAACTAACACCAGAATTTTATAAAAAAATAAAAAATTTAAAAAGTAATTTTAATTATTTAAAAAAAATATTAAGTCATATTTTAAAACACTATTTATAATTACTTTATAATTGGTTCGAATCCAATGATTTTCTTAATTGAGAAACTATTATCCTCAAAGTAAAAAAAAAAATCGTATGTTGGAGATTCTAAGCTCTTATTGGTGAATGACTCCAGTGACTAAAGTAAAAGGGCGAATGTATATTATAATATGTTAGAGTAACGTTATGTTTTAGTTATATATTTCTTCATACAGTAGCCCCACTTTATTTTATTTTGTTATATGTTTTTTACTAATATATCATTGAGTAAATACATGCTTAAGAAAAGTAGAAAGAAAAATGCATGCTTAAAAAGAAACTAAAATGTGTGGGGTGTTTACAAAAAGAAACTAAAATGAAATAATACAATTATTTCCGAAAGTTCTTTTCCTAAAAATAGATTGTACAAAAATTATTGAAGTTAGGAGTTGGAAAGGTAAAAGCGAGTAGTCAGAAAGCAGGCGGAGACAAGAGAAAGCCAAAATATTTACTTTCTCTATTCAACTTTTTTTTATTACATTTTTACCTTTTTCTTTAACCTAAGATTAATCAACATCACCAAAGCTTTCTCTGTTTACTATTTTCTCAAAGGAACAAATCATAGAAAGGTGTGGTGGCTGATGGCAGTGTTGAGAACAATTTTAAAATATTTTTATCTAGGCTTTTAAACAATCAATTTTATACTAATTTACAGCATTTTTTTTTTATAAAAAGTTGCTATAGATTGATATAGTATTCAGATATTAAGTTCAACATTTTTGGAAGTGGTAATATAATAATGGAAAAGTCATGTTTGATATCCTTTATGTGTAAAAACTCATCGAATTATGAGCAGCAACTATAATACCATGAATATAATTAATCTCAATTTCAATAAACTAAGAAAAAAGGTTTTGGTGAAAAAAAACTATTTATGGTCTTTTTCTTTCAATGACTTATTTCTTGTAATATCTATTCCACTAAAGAGCCATATGTACGAAGAAAAATATATATATTTTTCTTTAAAAATGTATTATAAATATTAAAATTTAAAAAGAATACATTAGTTGGAGTTTAATACATATTTAAAATGTTTTAATTTTTTTAAAGATATTGTGTCCAAGGATTTTTTACTAATTTAGAAAACTTTTATTCACGTGTCAAAGTTTTAGTAGAGATTGGTGGTTTTATAATTGATATCTTCCTTTTTATCATTCTAACTTGTTATATATAAAGTATATTTGTATTGAATATTTTATACTTAAAATTGTAAATTTAATACAAAATCTTAGTCAAAATCTTAAAAGTGGAGAATTACTTAGACATATTGTCTTAAAATTGTATGGAGAGTAAATATTCAAAACATTAGTAATCTGATGATTGAAGGAGGACCTATTTTTTTTAATTTATTTTAAATTCACCTAAAATTTAGTTTATTCTATAAATTTAAATATTTTTAGGATTGTCATACTTTAAATGAAAACTCATTTCCCTTTTAGTCCCTTTAAGAGTAATAGGTCTAACAAATTTAAAATTCATACATAGACATAACAAGTGATTTGAGCTGATGGGGCTATCCATCAAATCTTAGCCCTTAATTAATTTTGATATTTAATAATTTTAATGTACAAAAAGTAGAAACACATGTAATGAATTAGACACTTCAGACTATCATAATTGAAGAAGACTTGTCCCTTTTCTTTCTCCTTTTACTTTTCTATTTTTTTCTTCAATTTATAAATGTCAAGTGTTTACTTCATTGCAAAATCTGAGTGCACTTGATATCAAAACAGTAAGATCGACATAAGAATGATTAAGAATGAAAAAAGTTAATCAAGAAAAGCAAAATGCTCTCAGATTAGAAATGTGAAGAAGCCACAACAATGGTTGGGGGGTAAAGTAGATTAATCAAATTGAATTCACCAAAAATAATATTTTTGGTTAATCAATAATTTACTTAAAACAATTTGACAGATATGTTGATCATTATATAAAAATCTTTCTCCTTTTTTCATTGATGGTAGAATATATAAAATGGGACTTTGAGGCTAAAACCAAAAGTATGAAGTGTATTTAAGAATAATTTTTTAAAATAAAACCATTGTAAAGTCACTTAAAATTTTAAAACGTATAATTGTTTAAATGTAAGGATTGATTTTAATGACATTATTTAAAACACACACTTGAAATCAAAAACAAATTAATAACTAATGATAAGAATTTTGAAGCAAATAATATGTTAATTTTATTCTTCTTTTCTTTAATAAAAGTTATGTTAAGCATCGTTATAGTCTTTCATATTTTAATAAATTGATAATTTAACGTTAAACAATCATGTATTATTACGTCAAATAATTCATCAAAAAAAATGGGAGATCAAACTAAATATGTTCCGAAATATATAAGAAAAACTTCCTTAAAAAAAAAACTAAACAAAAGGAAACGAAAGGAGTTGGTATTTTTATAAGGATTAAAATATAAATATTGAAAATTTTGTATGTTAAAAAATGTCAAAGTAAATTATTTATATATATATATATATATATATATATTAAAAATACAATACTAAAAGTAAATTAGTGAGTTAAAAAGTAAGAACAAAATTAATGAATGTCAGTATATTGCAATCTAATTTTTTTTTTTTTAAGAACTAAAAGCACAAAACTGTATTTACATACTTAAAATATTTTAGAACTTCTTGAATAAAATAATGACTGAAATATGTATGAAAAAAAATAATATTACTAACAACATGAAATCTAAATGTCCAATTATGTTTAGACTTAGAATCTCATTTAGATTATTCAAATCTCTTATAAAGTTGACTTTAATGGATTTTATTGCTTCATCTGTATTTATAATTTATGAATTGATGTATTAAGTTTTTCACTATGGAACAACAAATTTATCAACAACTTCCTCACCTACACTAATTAAAAGGTACCATTCTATTATGTCAAAAGTCAACTTTCCCCCAATGTTTTGGGGGAGAGAAATAAAATATAAATTTAACGAAAAAAATCTGTCATTTAATTAAAAACGATATAAAGAAAAAAAAGAAAAAGAAAAAAAATCAACAAATAATCGTTTTAAAAAAATTTCTTCAATTTTATATACATTTTAAAATTTATCCCCTTAATTTTAAAAATTAAAAGCTATATATTTTAAAAATATTTTGAAATGAATTTTTTACCATACAACAAAATTACTTTTAAATAGAGATACATATATTTTATAAATTGTGCTTTTAAAACTAATCAATAATAAAATACTTTTATTCTCATAATTACCTGTGCTCAATTAATTTTGAAAACCCTATTTTTTTTTCAATTAATGAAGTGACAACATACCGTACAAGTTGAATTTTTCCGTGCATATGTCAAAGGCCCACAAAATTTAAATAAACTTAAAATCTCAGCAATATTTTAGTTTACCTATCAAACCAATCAATGCTGTCCACGTGGTAAAAATATTTAATTATGGACTAAACTTAACCCCACTTTATAAACACAATTTTATTTTATATATTGTGAGGGTAATTTTTTTTAGATCAGGTTAACTATTTTCTATAAATAATTTATGTTCTTATTTTACTTTTATTGTATTTTAAAATTTTAATATTTTGAATTCAAATCTAACTATAGAATAAAAAGAACAATAATAGTAAAAGTTTATTATTTTTATTACAATTAATTTTGTAACAATAGAAAAAAATAGTCTGAGAAAAACTAACATTCCACTAAAATTAAACTATGTACTACTATTTCATAATATAACTTAATTTCTCTATTTTTCTCTTTCATATACATACATAATTTATATTATTTTCGTTCAAATTATAGGCTAGATATCAAATATATAAAATGATAATACTTATATTTTTATTAAATAAATATATAAAATTAAAATCAATATAAATATTAAATTTTAATTCCTTAGAATAAGATAATATAATAAAAAAATGGTCTTATACACACACACACATATATTTCTACTAGTATATAATTAGTTTTTAAAATATGTAATAAGTTTTGACCACTTTACTACGTATTAATTTTGCTACATTATCCCAGTTATTAATAACACGCGTCAGCAATGTGAGTATGTATCAAATATTTATATAAAATACTAAATTATTATCTTTTACATGAAAATTATTTAAAACGAGAACATACAAGTTATTATTTTTTTGACTAAAGTGTCAAAGTAAATGAATATATTTATTCGTGCCTAAAAAAGTAATTATTTTTAAGTGATGGTCAAAAATATTGTACACCAAAAAGTAAGAAGTGTAAACCTTATCTATGAAGTCAATTTTTTTTCAAAAATGTAAAAAATCAATTTCTAAGTTATTTTCAACCCTATTCACTCTTGTCTACAGCAATAGTTTTCTTTTTGTGCTTGTTCTAAATAAGTTTATTCAAATATTTAAAAATTTTTAATAAGTGATTGCTTAATTAAAAAAAATTAAACTGACAGAACCAATATTTTAAAAACTAGTTTAGTTTATAAAACATTCATAAATAATAAATATATTTTTATTTTGTCACTTTACACATTTTTAAGAGAATTAAATTCAAGTTCATTAGGATGATCAAGTTTAGAAAACAAACTACTTTATTACATATAATAAATAAAATCATGACTCTGACAGTATATGTTTTTTTATATATAGTTTTAAATAATTTTATCTGAAACACTTGGGAATTAAATCAATGTAGATAGATTCAATCCAGTTGGTTAATTCTAAGAATGATACTTTATTTACTTATAATTTTGCCTAATATTTTATACAAAAATTTTAGTAAAGGTCTTGCAAAGTATAAAATGATTTAACACTTATAGCATACAAAAACTCTCCTTTATTTTATTTTATTCCACGTTTAAGATTTTTACATAAAATTGCTGTAAAAAAGACTGTTACATAAAATTAAAAAAATGTAATAAATGTTTACAATTTATACATTTTTTTAATATATATCCTATCTTTGCTATTAATAGATTCTTTCATTTCTACTTATTTTTCATTTTCTCACTTAGTAATAGATGGTCAATGAAAAAATATGAAAAAAATATTTAATGTGTAATAAAATTATGTTCAAAATGGAAAAAAATTGCTAAAATGTTTAACAAAGTGGGATCAAAAGAAGATTAACAAGAAAATATTGAAAGAAGATTTATAATTATTATGATTATCATGGTGACTCTCGTATTTAATTATCAATGGTAACTCAAATAGTAGTTTTTTCATCAAAATTAGTGCTTGAAAAAAAATAGGGTAATTAAACTTACAAAACAATTTAATTTAAATGAAAGATAAATACATCCTTATACTTTATATATTTTTATAAGTTTAATCTTTATACATTAATATTGATGTAAATATTTTTGCACCATTTACTGTTTGTAAATGATTTTATATTATATTTAAATGATAATATATATTTTTTTTGTGTGTTAACAGAATGCATTTCGGTAACCGTTTTTATTTTAGAAAAGTGAAAAATTTATATAAAATAATAAAAATAAAGAAAATTCAATAAAAAAATAAATATAAAATTTCTGACATTGCCTTTTAATAATTACTTTAATTATTAATAAATAAGATTTTAATAATTTTATATAAATATATATGTGTTTATCATCTTATAAAATGCTACAATGTATCAACATTAGAGTTAATTACATTTTCATGTCCTTACTTTCTTAATTTTGTATACTTTGTCTTTACCCCCTTTATTGAAATTTAAGCCCTCCAATTGAGATGTGTAATTTTAATTTATAAATTTATTTAATAAAAAAGTTGTAAAGTCAATCACAATGGTTTTTATTTTTTAATATTTTTGTTCTATTTAACTATTATTTTTAAATTTTAAGATAATATTAATTTTTTGTTCATTTATACTCTTACTTTTTTTTATCTAATTTATAATTTATATATATAATTGATGTAAAAGTAAAATAAAAAATGAAATAAATGTTTCATTAAAATATTTTTTATTTATGTTTATAATTTAAAAGAAAACTTAAACAACACTTGAAAAAAAGAGTAGTGGGTCCACATAAATGCGTTGCATCAGATTTAGCACTTCTTTATCTAGAAGAATCTATTTTAAAAAATAAGATGAAATAAGGACAATTATTTAAAGATTAAGTATTTAAAAATGTGGCACAATTAAATATGCATTTAATAAAATTCATTACAATTCCAATAGTTGATTTCTTAAAAAAAAAAGTATTAATGTACTATATCATAATCAAAACTAAATATATTTATCATCTAAACATACTTTAAACATTCTCTTTATTCACTAATCATGATTTGATCACCTTTATTTCTGAAAATGAAATCTGTTACAAAAATAAAAGAAAATTGTAAAACTGAAAAATAAATGAGGAAACGAAACGTGCAATTAATCTCTTTAAAAATATAATGCAAGAAGAGGAAACGTTTGTTAACAATGGTACCGTGATTAAACAGTAATCCAGTTTAATTAACACGGAGAAGGTGACATTGGTTCTGCATCAGCATCAGAGTCTTTTCTCAGATAAATAATGAAAATAATAAATGATAAATAATAAGAGTAAGAACTGAAAAAGAAAAAAAAAAAATCTATAAAAGAAAAGAAAAAAAAGAAGAAGAGAGAAAGTGAAGTTGAAAGGGTGAATGAGTTGTGAGTGGTTACTGACTCCCTCTCTGTGCTTCTCCTACATGCTTACATTTCTAACGGCATTTGCAAACACTGTTTCTGCTTTTGCCATCTTGCTTCTGTTCTTTAGTAGCACTTGTTCTTTTGTGTTTTCACCTGCACTTTGAACATTTTACTACACTTCTGGATCCCAAAATTTCGTGTCACAGCCGTTAAGGTTGTCTAACTTCACTGCAAACATTGTTCTTTTTCCTGTTCTTTCTTTTCTTTCTTTCTTTCTTTCTTTCTTTTTCTTTTGAATACTATAATATGTTTTAGTACTTGTGTTTGTGCTCACAGCTTTGTGCTGTGCACGCCTTCTGCTGATGTCTGAGCTGTTTCTATTGTGTTTATAGTTTGACAAAGTTGGGAGGGGAAGAGGAAGTGGTCTACCATGGAAGACAAGTCCCAAGTATTGGAGGCTGTGTTGAAGGAAACTGTAGATTTGGTAACAGATCTGAAACACTCTACGCCTCTTTCAGTCTCTTACACGCTATGCCTTTTTTGGTTTCACTGATGGGTTGTGCTGTTTTTTTTTTTCTTTCTTTCTGGTGTTTGTGTTTCTTTCTCTGTTGAATGCAGGAGAACATTCCTGTTGAGGAGGTTTTCGAGAATCTGAGATGTAGCAAAGAAGGTCTCAGCAGCCAGGCTGCTGAGGAGAGGTTGGTCATTTTTGGCCACAACAAGCTGGAAGAGAAAAAGGTTTCACAGTTTCAGTCTTATTTTTCTCTTTCTTCTTCCGTTCATGGAATTTCCCTCTGTCACACGTAGAATAAGACCCACTAAAAAGTTTGAATTTTGAGGCGAGTTATCTTTCTGGGTGTTTTGCAGGAGATAAAATTCTTGAAGTTCTTGGGGTTCATGTGGAATCCTCTCTCTTGGGTTATGGAGGCTGCTGCTATAATGGCAATTGCACTTGCCAATGGAGGGGTGAGTTGAGCAAACTCAGCTTTGGGAGTACTTAATTGCCATGATGGTGACTTGTTTCTGATTAGTTGATGGTTCCTTGATTTTTTTTTTTTATTTTGCAGGGGAAGCCCCCTGATTGGCAAGATTTTGTCGGTATCATCACCTTGCTTCTCATCAATTCAACTATTAGTTTCATTGAGGAGAACAATGCTGGTAATGCTGCGGCCGCTCTCATGGCTCGGCTTGCTCCGAAAGCTAAGGTGTCAAGTGTAGCTTATTTCAGTTTAATACTTGTTGCTTTTGATATTTATGTTGTACAATCTCTTCTTTGCAAATGATTTGCCCTTTATTTGTGTTCCCCCTCATAGTTTCATTCCTTTTTGTCTGTTGTTGGAAAGGTTCTTCGAGATGGTAGATGGAATGAACAAGATGCCTCAGTCCTGGTTCCTGGTGACATAATTAGCATTAAACTTGGGGATATTATACCAGCTGATGCTCGTCTACTTGAAGGAGATCCTTTGAAAATTGATCAGGTGTGTGGACTATTCTTGCCTTCTTCATTTTCCTTTAAAATCATTAGTTTATTGTTATATCTGTCATATATTCCAAATGGTTCAGTTACACCATTGTTTCCCCTTTGCTGTGCATTTCTTCAGTCTGCTCTCACTGGTGAGTCCCTGCCAGTTTCAAAGGGCCCTGGTGATGGAGTGTACTCTGGTTCTACCTGTAAACAAGGAGAGATTGAAGCTGTGGTCATTGCCACTGGCGTTCATACTTTCTTTGGGAAAGCTGCTCACCTTGTAGATACCACTAATCAAGTTGGACACTTTCAAAAGGTAACAAGAAGGCACCATATTTTCAGCATCCTAAATGTTTGCTTTTGTGCTAAGAGATTTCATTTGTTCTATTTTTTGTGCTTAAAGAGAATTCATCTTTTTTTTTTCTTCTACCGCTGGTTATTTAGGTCCTGACTGCTATTGGGAACTTCTGCATATGTTCAATTGCTGTGGGGATGATTATTGAGATTATTGTTATGTATCCCATCCAAGATAGACAATATCGTCCTGGAATTGATAACCTTCTTGTGCTTCTCATTGGTGGAATTCCAATTGCCATGCCCACGGTTCTCTCAGTGACTATGGCCATTGGTTCTCATAGGCTATCGCAGCAGGTTAGTTAGGTTCAATTGAGTATGTTTGGTGGACATTAGCTAGAAATAGTGGTTAATTGGTTATGATTTTTGTAGGGGGCTATCACAAAGAGGATGACAGCTATTGAGGAAATGGCAGGCATGGATGTGCTTTGCAGTGATAAGACAGGGACCTTGACATTAAACAAGCTTACCGTTGACAAAAATCTTATCGAGGTTGGATGCTAAATGGTTTTACTTGCACTAATGAGACTGTGACTATTGAATCATTTGCACATTTTCTAATTATTTTTGTTAAACCAATAAGGTTTTTGCAAAAGGTGTGGATGTGGATACTGTTGTTTTGATGGCTGCTCAAGCTTCAAGACTTGAGAATCAAGATGCAATAGACACTGCCATAGTTGGGATGTTGGCTGATCCAAAGGAGGTTAGTCATTGATATGTTATTCACCATTATTCCTTTGAACAACATCATAATTTTTGTTCTGTATTCATGTTTGTATATTAATTTTCTTTTCTATCTTGCCGTTATCAAGGCTCGTCTTGGTATCCGAGAAGTCCATTTTCTTCCTTTCAATCCCACTGATAAGAGAACAGCATTGACATATATTGATCGTGATGGTAAAATGCATAGAGTAAGCAAAGGTGCACCAGAACAGGTAACATAGTGGCATTGTTCTCATAAATTTCTGTTGAAGTCTTGTTTTTTCTCATTCTGATTTGTACAATTATGCCTTGACTGCTAGATCCTTAATCTTGCACACAATAAATCAGACATTGAACGTAGAGTTCATGCAGTTATAGATAAATTTGCAGAGCGTGGTTTACGAACACTTGCAGTAGCATTCCAGGTAATTTGATTCATTGCGTACTCTATAACATGACTAATTTATGTATCTACTTTGTGCTTTAGATATTTACTTGGGTTTCTCCATTTTATACAGGACGTCCCAGATGGAAAGAAAGATAGTCCTGGTGGCCCATGGCAGTTTATTGGGCTTCTGCCTCTGTTTGACCCACCTAGGCATGACAGTGCAGAAACAATACGCAGGGCACTTAACCTTGGAGTGAATGTCAAAATGATTACAGGTACATTACATATATGATGAAAACCTTGAGTTTCTTGTATTTGTGGCATTTTAAATCGCTTTTCTTTAATCTTTATAGATAGTTAGGTAATTATTTAAATATTGGGAACAAGTAAGTAGTTGTATGGTTTTTGGATAGACAAAAGGACTAATTGTTTTTGTGATTCAGAAAATGCTTTTGTGAATTGGTCTAGTCATGATTGAGCTTGATTTAATTGATTCAAAACAAACATGCTAGTATATGAATGATTTTGCTTTGTATGGGTTACCGAAGGGAAACAACTTTACAATCATGTTAGCCATGGTTATTTTCAATTGTATATCTTTCTAAGTTTCATTTATATATTCTGCACTTGGAGAAAATGAATCTGATTTCAAACATGTCCACACTAGTATATTTTTCTAATCTTATTAACACCATATACTCCTCGTGATCTCATTTATTTCTTTTGTTTTATTTTTTTTTCAGGGGATCAGCTAGCAATAGGAAAGGAAACTGGCCGTCGCTTGGGAATGGGTACCAATATGTATCCTTCATCTGCATTGCTTGGACAGGACAAGGATGAATCCATATCTGCTTTACCCATTGATGAACTGATTGAAAAAGCAGATGGGTTCGCTGGTGTTTTTCCTGGTATGTTTCTATCTTGATCTTGCAATTGACTGTTTTTAATACTGTTGGCGTTCATATATTGGATGAAAGATTATTATCAATTGGGGGTAATTGAGCAATATATGCTTATTTTCTCATATTTATTTATATTTTTGGCCAGAGCACAAGTATGAGATTGTGAAACGTTTGCAAGCCAGGAAACATATTTGTGGCATGACTGGTGATGGAGTGAATGACGCACCTGCACTCAAGAAGGCCGACATTGGTATAGCTGTTGCTGATGCAACTGATGCAGCTCGGAGTGCATCTGATATTGTTTTAACAGAACCTGGCCTTAGTGTTATTATTAGTGCAGTGTTGACAAGCCGAGCTATCTTCCAGAGAATGAAAAATTATACAGTGAGCAATTGAACTTTTCATTGTTTTAATCACTTTTTGCATGTGCACTGCAGTAATTCATCATATTTTGTATTGATTTTTGAGGAAATTTGTTTTGTTCTGGTCTAGTGCACTTGGCCCAATACTGGTGCTTATAATACCAATTTTTGACCCTTTTTGTTATTCTTTCGTGCAGATTTATGCTGTCTCAATTACAATTCGTATAGTAGTAAGTGAACTTGCAGTTCTGGAATATATTTTCTACCTTAGGTGTCATCGTTGACAAAATAGGTCTTGGGGATTAATCCAATATTCTTACTATGTTTTGCATCTTTGACATGCTTGCAGCTTGGTTTCATGTTACTAGCTCTCATATGGAAGTTTGATTTTCCACCTTTTATGGTTCTTATTATCGCTATTCTAAATGATGGTTAGTTGTTTCTCTTCTCCCTCAGCTTGCATCTGTGTCTGTAGTTTATTCGTAGTTAATGTTATGATCTCTATGACATTAAAGGTACTATCATGACAATTTCAAAAGATCGAGTAAAACCATCACCTCTGCCTGATAGCTGGAAGCTAGCAGAGATATTTACTACTGGCATTGTGCTTGGAAGTTACTTGGCAATGATGACAGTCATATTCTTTTGGGCAGCATACAAAACTAATTTCTTCCCGGTACATCTTTTGACTGTCATATTAATCTGTTCTTTAATTTTATTTAATTTGGTCAATCATATTCATCACTGAGTGTTACAATTTAATGTTTCCTAATTAATTGTGTCAATTTCCTTGATGATGATTTTGGATGGTTCATTGATTTATCTTACCTGTCACTTGTGCAGCGAGTATTTGGAGTCTCTACACTGGAGAAAACTGCTCATGATGATTTCCGAAAACTAGCCTCTGCAATCTATCTTCAAGTGAGCACCGTTAGTCAGGCCCTTATATTTGTGACTCGGTCTCGGGGTTGGTCCTATGTTGAACGTCCTGGTATTTTGCTTGTGACAGCTTTCATCATTGCGCAGCTTGTAAGCCATTTAAGCATTTATTTATTTTGTTACAATTTTTGCAATTACATCAAAGGTTAAAGGGATCACTTTGGTGATTGATCTGTTTTTGGCAGATTGCTACATTGATTGCTGTATATGCGAACTGGAGCTTTGCTGCCATTGAAGGCATAGGTTGGGGTTGGGCTGGTGTAATATGGCTATATAACATAATATTCTACATCCCACTTGACCCCATCAAGTTCTTAATTCGATATGCTTTGAGTGGGAGGGCTTGGGAGCTTGTCATCGAGCAAAGGGTAAGTTGAGATTTGTTATGGTTACTTGAATCCTATCCTAGGACTTTTAGCTCCATGCTCACGTATTTCATTCATGTAGATTGCATTTACAAGACAAAAGGACTTTGGAAAGGAACAAAGGGAACTTCAATGGGCACATGCACAAAGAACATTGCATGGATTACAGCCACCTGACACCAAGATGTTCACCGAGCGCACACATTTCAATGAACTCAATCAAATGGCTGAAGAAGCTAAAAGGAGAGCCGAAATTGCAAGGTGTGACAAAAAGTCATATAAGCTTTCCCATATGTGACAATACATGATTGGACCATAGTGTCAAAAATCTTTTCTACAGTTAAGTTCTTATTTGTTGTTTCCTAATTGTTTTTGCAGGCTGCGAGAATTGCATACACTAAAGGGTCATGTAGAATCAGTTTTGAAACTGAAGGGGATTGATGTAGACACAATTCAGCAAGCATACACAGTTTGAAAATGCATATATTTGCATTTGCATACAGTTACTGTAAAGAGAGCACAATTTAATGGTGCTGACTGGTGAGAGAGTGATAGGAACGTAATGATGGTTACACTCTATAGTTGAGTTGGGTTCAATGTCCTCTCACACTTTTCATATAACTTAAAAGGAGTGCTATGTAAGGTCTATCTATATGCCTCTTGTTTCCTGCAGTCAATTTTTGTCTCCACAGTTTCATAATGCAACATCTTCTATGCTTTCTTCCTATCTATATCCCTTTAGATTCAAACTTCTAAGTTATGAATATAAGAAAAGCACGTTAGTTTAAGGTTGCATTGGTTTCTTTTGGAACAAAAATATTCAGGAGATAGCACTTTTGATGAGAATTCAGTTTTGATTAGAAGTTCGAATGTCTTCACCGTATATGCATATGCATGCATGCAGCATGTTGTGTCTCTGCTTTTGTGAATGGAAGACACAAACATGAGATTTGTAAAGATCCCTTAAACATCAAATCTGAGTTTCCAGCATTAAAGGAGTCATTGATTAAGTTACACACGTTTGAAATCTAGACAAAGTTATAACGTGTTGTATTGTCTTATCATCTCTAGCATGCTGGCATTTGCGTTTGAAATGTTTGAAATTTACAAAGTGATAACGAGTCCATAACAAAGTTCTTTCAATAAATATTTATGATTGCTCAAATATATAAATAAATGAATTCAATAAGATAAAACGACTTAAATTAAAAAGGACAAAAAGGAAGGTTAGTCAAGAGATTATATCAAAACCACATTTTTTGATGCTATATTAAATACAGATCTTAAGAAAAAAAAAACAGATTTTAGAGTTTAAACTTTGTATATATTTAGGAAAAATTTTCAATAGGTGTCTTTTTTTTTTTTTTAGCCAGTTAAAATATCTATATATTCTAATTAGCATGTTCGATAATTTATTTTTGGTAATAGTTTATAGCGTTTTTTTTATATATATAAAAGTAGTATTTATTCCATTTTCTTTTTTTAATTTTGATTGTTTTTTCTTAGGGAGAGGGATTGACAATAAGCGTTATTGGGATTATTTTTAACAAGTATTAGAGTTTTTTTTTATTGACATTGATAAGAGTTATTTTTATTTAAATTATTAGGAGGTGTAGATGATTGTTATTTGGCGTGTAAACTGTTTTTTCTCAATTTATATATATCGTAATTACTTTTTTTTATGTTTGCATTGATTATTGTTTTTATCATCAATATAAATATTATTTTTTGTTACTAATTTGATAGGATTTTTATCTAATGTTGATTGAAAAACTTTCAACTAAAATTAATTAAGATTATTTTTTACTAATGTCCATTGTGAAATTTTTTAGCTGTCATTAATTAAGGACTCAGTGAAAAATCTCTACATTAACATTATAAAAATAATCTCAATCAATATTAGTCTCAAGGTCAACATCAATTAAAAATAATCTTATTGATATCACAATATATGAAAAGAACACAACTGCTGCAATTTATTGTAAGGAAAGACCAAAGTGATACATTTAGAAAGAGAGAAAGTAAAGGGAAGTCTCCTCAATGTTAAATTCAGTTTCATTTATTTCTTTCGACTTTTGATATTACATGCAAATTTGAGACTACTACATATTGTGTTAAACGTTAAAAAGTTAAACAGATAATTTTAAGATTATAATCTTTCCAATTTTTTTTGTTGGTGCACAAAAGTAGCTTCTATCTTAATATGTTTTTTAATCATGGTATTAATACGTAATTAAGTTTCAGCATTTTTAAACATATAACATTCATGTTTGGTTTTACATCTCATAAATTCATTTCAAATGAATTTTTACCGTTGAATCGGTTAAACTATATTCATATTTTGAAAACGATGTGTCATAGTCACATATCATCAAACGATGCTCCATGTCTGAGGCTGCCATTACATAAGCACTCAGTAAAATGTTCGCCGTTTTTCAAACATTGTACGCCGTTTTCCCTATAATACGGAGCTACTCTTAAAATTCCAACGCACAAGACCACGCGCTCGTTGTCACAGTTCCAATACTCTCCACCTTTACCTGACACGTGTGACACGTATTCCATAATCACTGGCGAGTACTCTTCTTCACCACTTACTCGCGAGTATGATACAACCTTAAAATCTAATGTTTGAATTTGCACTGTGGAACGGCTACTTCACTCTGCATCACTTTTTATGCCACCTTTCAAAGACTGCATTTTTGCTTCTTTGCACGTAAATATTAATATTAATTATAATTATTTATTTATTGGAGTGAAAAAGAAGCATTCCTATGCTTTCTCGCTCTACATGCTTCAAAAGTTCAAATTATTAACTTTGCTAGTTCAAAGTTTAATCATGGTGACCCTTTGAGGTCCATATTTTCATCACAACTCCACCAACTGGAATCATCATCACTGTTGACACTTTCCCACCGTGAGGTTGCAGCTAGCTAGTGAGTGATTCCACTGCCACCCAAATCAGTTGTGAGCAAAAGTTTCCATTTTGAAGGCTGGAGTGGAAATGGGTCGTGTATTGTTGATGCTGTTGGTGTTTTCCACCATTGTTTTATACCCTTCTTCTCTTGCTCTCCCGCAAGATGGTGAGAGCCATATTTGAATCGCTTCTGGGTTAAAGTTAAATCCTTTTCCATTTGTGTTTTCTTCTTTAATTATTTACTCACTTTCCTTTATATATTGTCTTTGGTTGTCATTGAGTCACAAAATAAACTAGGCATCAATTGTAGTATGGTTTCGTTTTTGTTGTTTGGGAAGTTCTCAAAGATGGAACTAAATAATACCAGTTTAAAGTTTCGAACTTCTGGTGTTTTTATTCATCTATTAGGACATACATTGTTGGAGATCAAAAGCACTTTGAATGACACAAGGAATTTTCTGAGCAACTGGAGAAAGTCTGATGAGTCCCACTGTACATGGACTGGTATCACTTGTCATCCCGGAGAACAACGAGTTCGCTCAATGTATGTAAGCATAGACTCTTCATTTTCTCTTAAATATCGGTTTGAGAAATATTTCTTCATCAATAATTATTTCCAGAAACTAGATAGCACTTAAATTTCTTCATTTCTCTCCTGAATTATGAGTATGAGAATGACACGTTGACACCTTTGTCTGTGTTGTGCTTCAGAAATCTACCTTATATGCAACTGGGGGGTATTATATCTCCCAGCATTGGCAAACTCAGTAGACTGCATCGACTGTAAGTAGTACAAGTTACATTCCCCAATTCATTAACTTCTCAAAGTAGAGAGATGTAACATGTCAGAGTTGATTTTGCAATGAATCAGGGCCCTTCATCAGAATGGCTTACATGGAGTTATTCCTAACGAAATTGGCAATTGCAAAGAGCTTAGAGCACTGTAAGTGAAAATTAGTATAGTTTTGTTAGAAATTTGTGTGTGGATAGTCATGCTTTTATTGTAATGTGTGGACATGCTTCATCTGATTCCATCAATAGGTACTTGAGAGCTAATTATTTACAAGGAGGAATCCCATCAGATATTGGAAATCTTTCTTATTTACATGTATTGTAAGTCCCTCTCTTTTATTTCTGCCCCAACAAGTTTTGCTCAATTTGTTAGTAATAATAGTCAATGGTGTTTATCCTCCTTTGGGAAGTTTTGATTATTTTTCAATTCTCATTTTAAAGAATTTAATAGAAACCTATAATACAGGGATTTATCAAGTAACTCATTAAAGGGTGCTATACCATCTTCTATTGGCCGTCTTACACAATTGCGAGTTCTGTAAGTTCATTCGACCATAACTTCGGCATAAAGATACTAATGACCACCATAGCTTTGGAATTTAGTATATGACAATTTATGTGCTTGTCTTAGGAACTTGTCAACTAATTTCTTTTCCGGTGAAATCCCTGACGTTGGAGTACTAAGCACCTTCAGGAACAATGCGTAAGCACAAATGTTATGTCTTTGCTGACACATTTTTAGATCAAATAATGTTTAAACTCTTGCATGATCACTACCAATATGTTGTTCATGGTTCCAATTTCTCTGTTTATGCTTCTGTTTATAAATTCATTGCATATGAATAGGTTTATTGGAAACTTAGATCTCTGTGGGCAGCAAGTTCAGAAACCATGTCGGACATCACTTGGGTTCCCAGTGGTGCTACCACATGCAGAAAGTGATGAAGCTGCAGGCAAGTCAAATCCAATGCTTTATATTTTCAGCAATAATGCTATATCCTCCTACAATATCTACATATTAATTCTCTTAATTTTTAATAAGGGTAATGCTAAATAAACAAAAACGAATATTAATTTATAGAAAATACAAAAACATTAAATATTCTGGTCCTTAAAAGATTCTATTTTTAAATACCCTTTGACTTAGTAGATCTGTTATAACTTGATTTACCAATTGAGCAATCATACTTAGATTCTGTATGATGCAGTTCCTGCTAAAAGATCTTCACATTATGTCAAGTGGTTGTTAGTTGGTGCAATAACAATAATGGGGCTTGCACTGGTTATAACTCTTTCGTTACTATGGATTTGTTTGCTATCAAAGAAGGAAAGAGCTGCCAGAAGATACATAGAAGTTAAGGATCAAGTCAAACAAGAATCAAGTAGGAAGGATGATGGTATTTCGAAATAGCACTCTCCTATCAGCACAGAAAAAGTAAAAAAAAAAAAATTGTCTTTTTCTTCTTTGTAAATACTCACATGTTATTGTAACAGGTACCAAACTTATCACCTTCCATGGTGATCTGCCATACACATCATTTGAGATAATAGAAAAGTTGGAGTCTCTGGATGAAGATGATGTGGTAGGGTCTGGAGGATTTGGTACCGTATACCGAATGGTGATGAATGATTGTGGTACATTTGCTGTTAAGAGGATTGATAGAAACCGGGAAGGTTCTGATCAGGGCTTTGAGAGGGAACTAGAGATACTGGGCAGCATCAAGCACATAAATCTAGTTAACCTGCGTGGTTACTGCAGACTTCCTTCTACCAAGCTTCTAATCTACGATTACTTAGCCATGGGAAGCTTAGATGATCTCTTGCATGGTATGGTCCATTTTGCATGAACCATCTATCTCTTTTCCTTAACCTGAACTGTAATTTTTATGGCATTGCTATCTTTTTGACAAATCCTTTGTGATCTAGAAAACACTGAACAATCACTGAATTGGAGCACTCGGCTTAAGATAGCGCTTGGTTCTGCCCGGGGCTTGGCTTACTTGCACCACGACTGCTGCCCGAAAATTGTGCACCGCGACATAAAATCCAGCAACATCCTTCTTGATGAGAACATGGACCCTCGTGTCTCTGATTTTGGTCTTGCCAAGCTTTTGGTTGATGAAGATGCCCACGTTACCACAGTGGTTGCTGGCACCTTTGGTTATCTGGCACCAGGTATGCATTTAGTTCCACTGAAATTTTCTAAAAGAGTGTTTATGTTTGAACTATAAATGTAACATTTTTATGTATTTTTTGGTACTATATGGCTCATGATTTTTTACCTGTGTGAACATTAGAGTATTTACAAAGTGGAAGAGCCACTGAGAAGTCAGATGTGTATAGTTTTGGAGTTCTATTGCTGGAACTTGTAACTGGAAAGAGACCTACAGATCCTTCCTTTGCAAGGAAAGGTGTAAATGTTGTTGGTTGGGTAAGGCCTAAACCATTCAATGCACAAATAAAGCATGAACTTTCGTGTCACAGAACCATAACCGAGGGTGATTGTTTGCAGATGAACGCGTTCCTGAAGGAAAATAGATTGGAGGAGGTGGTAGACAAAAGATGCAGTGATGCAGATTCAGATTCTGTGGAAGTGATTCTTGAACTGGCAGCAAGTTGCACTGATGCAAATGCGGATGAACGTCCATCAATGAACCAAGTGTTACAGATACTAGAACAAGAGGTTATGTCTCCTTGCCCAAGTGACTTTTATGAGTCACACTCAGATCACTCGTAAATCACTCAACCAACTTCAACCTGCCATGCTAACAACGTTTGCGTTCTGTATGTAAATTAGTTGTAGTAAATGACAAATGTGGAACCTTAGTAGTTTAACATTGCAATGGTTTTGGTTCTTTGGAAAGACCTCCATTCAAATGATTGTGGTTAATCAACTTGAATCTGTTGATTGCAAAACAGAACTGTTAATCGACATTATTTAATGAACTAGAGTTTTTACTGTTAATGTTTTTTTGGCTAGAAATGAATTTGAGGAGGACATAATATCTTTTACTGCAAGCGAGGGTTAATTTATTGCTTCGGTAATCATCATCATCATGTTTCTCCAATTGGGACAGATATTAGGCATCTTAATCATAATATTTAGATATTCGCACTAATCTCTTTCTGGCAAACACATGCTTGACAAAAGACATCTTGGGTGGGATTCTACTTAATTCTAGAAAATAATTGTCCCACGTGTTTAAAAGTTAAAATATAATGGTTGGTTAATTTGGGTAAGAATCGATCTTAAACACTCGACTAATTAGGCTACAGAAACATCTAGTCTCTTCATCTTATCTTTCTTTTATCAAGAAAAAACGTGTCTAATAGTTTAACTCATAAATTATCAAAGCGCAGCAAAAATCTAGACCTAACATATTACGTGGAAAAAATAATAAATCTCGAAATTCAATTAATAATTATCCAAATTCATATTATTCTACATATATTTTAATGAATCTATTTCAAATTTAAATTTAAATTTTTTAGATTTTAAGTTTAATTTATGTAATTAGATTTGGATTGAATAATTTTTTATATTTTAAAAATTTAAAATCATAAGTTAGGAAGAAGTCAGCTTGGACTGAGCTTGGACTGAACTTATTAATGATTGAATTAAGTTATATAAGATTATGAATCTAAAAATTAACAAGGTACATCAAAGTCAAGCTAAACCAAGCTAGACTTGAGTTAGGCCTAAAGTTGGATTAGATCAAATCCTGGTTAATTTAGATAAATTTTGAAAGTTTGTTAAGAACTTCTTTCTATTAGATCACTTGTATGTATCTTGACCAAAGTAAATATATCTTGATCAAAACAAGGATGTTTCACTCACTCACTATTGCGTTGGATCTTTTTCTCTAAGCGTTGTCAAGTGTTCTATCTTTTAGAGACTTAGATCTAATCTGATAGTAATCTTAGAAAACATGACAAACAAAAGAAATGATGGTTGAATTGTCTTTTAATAACTTTTTTAACTTTTTTTAAAACTTTTTGTAAATATCGTCCGATGATACTTAGATGATTTTTTTTTGTATAGTTAGTTATCTATTAATGGCCTTTAACCTATACAACTTTATAATTTAACATACTTATTTTATTTAAAATGTTTTAGAAGTTTCCTTTTTAAGCTAGATATTAATAATATACAATGTAAGATATTAGATGTTTTTATGTCTAGTTTTTATGATAAACCAGATTGAGTTTCACTAAGCAAACTAATGATGTAAATTTACAAATGAGTATTGTTTCACATCATAGTCACTCCTTACTAACCCATCTTGGACTCATGGCCACTCTTGGCTCACCCCTTAAGTAGTTTTTGGAATGCAACCACTTCCAGTTAAAACGAGAATTTTTAGAGTATAGTTACCCCTAACTAAAATAAATATGACTATTGGCTAAAACTGAGTATTAATTCTTTCGGAACATAGTCATTTTTAACTAACCCATTTAAGAGTATTATTTGAATAGTAGCTATTTCTAACTAATAACCAAGTATTTTTTTTTACCAAACAACTACTTCTGATTAAGAATAATTTGTTCAAATAGTGATCAACTAATCATATGGTTGCTCACTAGAAGGAAATAAATTCTTTTGACATATATAAGGTTTATGTATTCTCTTATGGTTTTGGAAGTGAACACGACAATGTTTTCTATAAAACTTTTCGTGATGTAGAAATTTGAGTAACATTTTTGTATTAATGCAACATAATTTCTTTTAATTTCTTTTTCTTCTTCTTGATGGATGATTTTAAATGTGTTGAAGAATATAATTGTTGCAAATATATTTTTGGATGTTGAGTTACTTCAGCTCACTTGCTTGAACTAATGAAAATTCCTTACTATATAGAATAAACACATAAGTGTTTACGTAATTTGACTTAAATCTTTGTTTGTATCATATAATCATATGAAATATTTATCAAACGTGGAATAAGATTATACAATATTATATCATTTGTTAGATGAAACACTTGTGTATTACAATATTTCAAGAGTTGAATAAAATCAGTTAAATATAATCTAATTGATTATGTTAAAAATTATATTCATAAATACTATATTATTATTTTTCTTTTATACAACTTAATAGATTATAAATATACTTTAATATTTTATTAATATACATTTATATACTATAAATAATTAAGATAACACTAAATTAAATTAGAATTAATTAATTTAATATTTTATTAATAAGTGTTGTTATATTGTAATGAAATAATAATAAATAAACAAAATTAATTTAAATTTTGATATTTTATAAAATATTTTATTTTAGTATATTGTTTTAAATATAAATTTGGATTGGATAACAATTCTTCATTTTAATTTAAAATTAATTTAACTTTAATTTATATTTTAAAATTTATTTTTGCATCAAATTATATTTAAAATTTCATTTTACAAGTATGAAAAATGTATTATATTACACTAATTACATCCATTACACACTTTTCACTTAATTTCTATTTTTTTTAATTTAATTAATCTATTTTAATTTGTTTTTCTCTTTTCCATTTCCACTTTCCCTTGAATTCAAACCTAGCATAAAAAGAAAATGACGTGCGAAATGACGGGCGTCGGTGCGTGATCCCAAAATTGTCTCCTATTATATATATATATATATATATATATATATGTGTGTAGATATATGAGCATTTGAGATAAGTCTTTTCCCGAGGAAACAAGAAAGGAATGGCCGACTCAGCTAGTTCAATGCAGAACAGTACCCAAAAGTTGGCCGGAAAAGTTGTGATTATCACCGGCGGAGCTAGCGGCATCGGCGAAGAGACTGCGCGTCTGTTTGCCAGCCATGGTGCACGAATGGTGGTGATTGCAGACATCCAAGATCCACTGGGCAACCAAGTCGCAGCATCCATTGGCTCTCACAGGTACAACAAATTCTTCCATTCTCCCATTATGTAAATAAAAAATTTCTCATAAACATTTAGATAATATTTTAGAGAGAAAATAGATCACAAATCAGGATCCACACTTCGATGCCACCAAAGTTTAATGACTAAAAATTATTAATATTAAATATTAGCAACTTAAAATAGTTAAAAAAAGAGTATTTATTTTTTGTATACTACAGGTGCAGCTATGTCCGTTGTGACGTGAGAGAGGAAGAGCAAGTGAAAGACCTGGTGGATTCAACGGTCAACGCTTATGGTCAATTGGACATCATGTTCTGCAACGCCGGCAAACTTAGCCCCTCCGACCAGACAATCCTCGACCTCGACTTTTCCCAGTTCGACCGTCTCTTCGCCGTCAATGCGAGGGGCATGGCGGCGTGTGTGAAGCACGCGGGGAGCTCGATGGTGGAGCGGCGCGTGAGGGGCAGCATCGTGTGTGCAGCGAGCGTGGCGGCGTCGCACGGCAGCATGGTGCGCACGGACTACGTGATGTCAAAGCACGCGGTGAAGGGGCTGGTGCGTTGCGCGAGTATGCAGCTGGGGGCGCACGGTATCAGGGTGAACTGCGTCTCACCGAGCGGGTTGGCCACGCCGCTGACGCGTGCGGCGCACGCGACGCTGGAGATGGAAGAGTTGCAGAAACTGTACGCGCAGAGGTCGAGGCTGAAAGGCGTGGTTTTGAGTGCGAAAAATGTTGCGGATGCGGTGCTGTTTCTGGCGTGCGGTGATTCGGAGTTTGTAACCGGACACGATCTTGTGGTGGACGGTAGTTTTGTGGTTTGAGCGTGTTTACTTTGATCTGTGTTTATTCTTCTCTTTGTCTAATAAATAAATAATTGTTATTAACGAATTTGGTTGCTTTTCAACTATTATTATTATTATTATTTTATTAATATATAATGTTTTATTAAAGAAAATAAGTATCAAATGAAGGTGTACTTTGAATAGTCGTGTTAATAGTAACTTTACCCTAAATAGTTTCTGTACCTATGAAATTTATCCTACTGTTCTTTCGACACGACTTCAACATGAGGTGGCTTTGATAACGAATGCTTGACACGTGTCACCTGTCAGACAAAGAATTTTACAAAGACCGCATTTAAGAATATTCATTCAGGATTTAAGGGTAACAGAATAAATAAGTTAGGGCTTCTAAAATACATTTTTAGCTCTACACAAAGTGACTGAATTTTGAATGTTCAAGCTTGAAAACCTATAATCAAAAGTATACTTTTACTGGAAGAGAATTTATGTTTTCAATTTATTTTGTAACTTTATAAGCCTCTTGCTCATCTTATTTCTAATTCTTAATTCATTTTGTTATGAATGATTTTGAGTTTGGATCAGAATTAAATTAGTGTTGACTAATTCGATTTGATAGTGGCTAAGTTATGGATTGACTGTTTAATCTTTCTAAATATATTATTAAGATTGCCATTTTTATTGACTATAATCTCAATTTCTTGGATAACTATTAGATGATTATCTAATGATTTTGTATAGATGAAAATATGTATGAATTTTAAATTTCCATATAACATGTTTTTTTTTTTATAAAAAATTTCATAATTTTCTTGATTTTTTTTTAATTTAAATCTATATTTTCAAATGTCATTGATTTAATACAAATCCCCGAATTGATAAAAGAAATAGAACTACTTAATCTGCGTATCCGAGAAGGTTTTCAAAACCATTTTGTAAACGCAAAGAAACTGACACAATTAATTACTTTTTGCTTAATGAAATATTAATTTTGGTTTAATTAGCCTCCAACTGTCTATCAATTCCAAAAGCTTTCATTTGTTAGTATGATCGGTATAAAGCCATTACATTTATAAATTTCTTTCAAAATATTTTAAGTTTTTTATATATTAAATATTAGACACATTAAATATTAATCGATTGAATTCTTTATAATAACTTCCACTTTAACATGTTACCAATGATGTCAACTTTTTTATTTATTATATGCCAATCGTATATAATAAATTGATTTACATTGCTTTTGTTTTCTTATGACGTCTCGCATGTAATTTGTATAGTGCATATGAGGACAAGTTATAGTCTCTCTCTCTCGCAGAGGTCTTTGTCATCACCCATCAAAAAAAAGCTTTCATTTCTTCATTACTTCCAAAGGAAACAACAAAGTGGTGGTCCCATCCCCACACTCAAAAATATCATTCTCTTCTCTCCATCACAAATCTCAAGGTTAATATATCAGATATGTTAAGGTAAATTTTATATTCAAAATATGGATCAAAATATACATACATGTATATGTTGGTGTGTGTTTAAGAACTAATACAATGTAAAAATGAACTTGATATCTAGAAGCACTAGGAAAACTTATTCTCAGAACTGTGAGAACAAAAAGTGTGTGGTTCTCCTTAATTTGTTGGAAGCCACTACTATGATTGTTTTTGAAACAACATGGACCCATTATCCAAGTGAACTGAGGAATCACCCAAGTGCTTGAGGTCCTCCACCAATTAAATGTCAACAACACAATGAGCACAAAACAATAGAACAGAATCATGATAAGTGGCCTCAAAGGAAAACATAAACTCTCTTTTTTTATCATTATTCATCTAATTTCCTGCTTAAATTCATCCCTGTAAAGAAACTGAGAGCTACATCCTCAACAAGAAGATATTATTTAATTACAATTGATCCAAAAGTTGCATTGCAAAGTAAAAAAGAAGTGGCAAGAAAACACAGTTGGGGACCAGTAGAGAGCCATTTTTCTTTGGCTTATTATTCACTCACCCATGTCTACCACATGATCTCAAGTCTAAACAGAAACTACTACAGAAAATTCAGTAAGACCAAGACCAAATGGCTTGATCTTCCTCCGGAATTCCAAAATGGCATGAACTATGAGACCTGTCGGAGTAACCGATATCTTCAAGTTTGGGAAACATGTAATGAGGTAAAAGGGTCCTGTTCAGGTTATCTCCTTCATCCTGAGACACATCAGATTGATCAGGTTCAAACACATAAGAAGAGTCACCGGTTTCAAGCAGAGCAGAGTGCACTCCATCAGTATAACGTGGGCTTTCTGATGAATCAAACATGTCACTCTTGGCTTCGATGGACACTTTGGACCCTTCACCCTCAGAAGCTGAATCAATCATAGACTTCTGCAGCGGCCCCTGAAATCCCTTGCTTTCAACCTTTTCAAAGTTCCCCTCCTCCACTTTTTCTCTTCCAAGAACCTTCTCAGTGAGCTTTGCTACCTACATAGAAAGACCGCAATCACAAACATGAATCATAAAATGGGGTGTAAGTTAACATACAAATTGGTAAATTAATCCTTTTAGAGGGACAAAATTATTTATAAATTGACAACTTGGTATGGTAAATCTCTGCATTTGGGACAATGAATGACCAAGCTATGGCTAGTTCAAAACAATTTCCCAACAAAAGTACAAGCAGATTGCCAATTTGAAGACATACACTTTATCAAAATCAACAATTTAACACAAGTTACTACTTTCAAGAGCTAAATTGTATGTTTACTCAAAGCTTTTCATTCTCAAATTCCGCAAGTGGCATCAACTTAAGTTACTATTTCAAGAGCAAAATTATTAATCGACTTTGGCATTCTAGAATTCAGTTAGTGGCATCAACTGAACTCACCTCAGCTTTGAGTTTATCCTTTTCCCTGAGAAGATCATCATAGTTGGCCTTGAGATCATTATAGCAAGCCTGCAGGGAATCATAATCCTTCTCCATCTGCTTGGTCTTCCACCGCGCCCGGCGGTTCTGAAACCAAATCGCCACCTGCCGCGGCTGCAACCCGAGTTCTTTAGCTAGCCGAATCTTCCTCTCGGGTTCGAGCTTAATCTCCTCATCAAAGCTCTTCTCAAGAAACTGCACTTGCTCAACGGAAAGCCTACGTTTTTTCTCAGGCTGATGAAAGTACTCATCCGTGTCCTCATCCCCATTCTCATCATAAGGCAGGAAGAACGACTCGTTGCACCCTTTCCCCCCTTGAACACCTCCAAAGCTCACTATAGATCTTGAACCTGAACAAACAACGCCACCACAAAAAAATCATTACCTTTCTATAAAAAATGACAATTTAGACTACTAAAAGTCCTATTCCATCCACCCAGGTTTGTAAATTATTGTAGGGTGATTGGCAAACCCAATCACAACTTGGGTAAGTGAAAGTTGTAGTCTTTATTCACTAATCTTTGTTCAGATTGCAAAAGAGATGATTTTTATCACTTAAACTAATGTGTGAGCTAGAGCTGCCTGTGCTACAACCTTAATTGTAAGACAGAAGAGAGAAAAGGAAGGTACCGAGAAAAGGGGAAGAAGAAGAAAAGTGGAAAAGAGAATCGGGAGGCTGAGAGGCTGAAGGAGGTGTTTGGTTGGGAAGCAAAGTGGTTAAATTTGAAGGAGCGGAAAAGACAGTCCGAGCCACCATGTTGGACGCTCAGAGGAAGAGCATTGGGTGTGGTCAACGGTGGTGAAATAGGGGAATGAAGTAAAAGTGTAAAAATCTAAGGCTTGTGGCGGAAGAAGCTGGTGATGATGATGGCTGTGATGTGTGAGGTGTGGGAACAGCGACAGCATACACCCATGAGGGAGACTCTCAAAAGAAGGGGAATTGAAAAACAAGAAAAAGTGACAGTGGAAGAGAGTGGAAGAGGAAAGGAGGGAGGAAGGTGCAGAGAGAGAGAGTTTGGTTTTGTCGGAGTTCATGGAAGAGGAGGGAATGGTGGGTTTATAAGAGGCACACGGACCAAGACGGGGATGAGGATGGTGGAAATGGTGGATGAGAGTGGTGGTTTACGATGATGCCCTTGCGCCATTAGCCTTCGTCATTTTGTTTGATCCTGTGCATTTCGCACGTTTACCTTGCCTAATTACTGTGTTAGGGGCTCTGCACATGGACAACTCATGTGGGCGATCTCACACATCCTTTTAATGCTGTTTAGCTTTAGTTTTGTAAAATGATTCATTCTTCTAAGGTAAAATTTTATTTTGTTCTATGATTTTAATCACTTTTAAATATATTTATTAAGTTAATTATATTATATATGAACAATTTGTACTTCACATATTAAATAATACACTAAATCAACTTAGCTATTTTATTTAAATTATTTTGATATGATTACTAACAATATGAAATCTTTTAATTTTTTTTATGTTAAAGAGTATATAGGATTTTAATCAATATAATTCTTTTATATCATGTTTGTTGATCAACATAATGTAAGTTTCAATAATATATATTAATGTTATAAGATAAAAAATAATATTTTTTTAGGTCAACCACTTCTAATTAAATTTTAAGTATTATTTAGATAAAATTACTCTCCACTATAACAACAAATATTTTTTAAATATAATTATTTTTATTCCACTAAAACACTTTGATAAAAAAATAAAAGATGTGATGTACATTATCATAAATTTCACTCGAATTAATTTCTTTAAGAAAAATATATAACTTTGAACATTTTTCTAAATAACTATTAACACAAATAATATTCTTTCTTACAAATTATGCTAAGGATTGTTTAAAAATCAGATATAGTTAAAAGATGTTTCATAAGCATTCTCAACTTTTTTTTATTGAAAGTGAACTTTTTTATATAGAATTTATAAGAAAAAAGTTACTGTGAATTCCTTTTGAAGTTATTATGAGGTGATATTCATTTCATCTTCTTCATCTTGTGTCTCACCATGTTCAAGCATGTGGATCCATTAAATATTATTTATATAATATTAAATGTGTATGACTTCTTTACACAACACAACTCCTTTGATACACAAAACAAGACATAACTTATAGAGTCTTTACTTCTTTTATGTAAAGTATAGGGCTTAACACATTTAACTAACTTACACATGACTATCATTCCACCTTCTCATAAACTTGTGTATAACTTGGGCATGCATGACTTTCTCTCTTTGTTTTACAACCTTCCATGTTAACCTTACAATTTTTAAAACTTATATATTTGATTTGAAAAAGGTTTGACAAAGAAAAAGTTTTCGGTTCTACAATGACACACAATATTTGTTTCTCCTTCTAATAAATGTGTTTTTTTTTTTCAATTAGTATCAAAATTGTTATAAGTGGACATCAATTTTTTCGTGGCGTAAGATGGTGGGCCAAGAAACAAGCATGAGACTTGGACGGCTACGCTCTTAAGCATAAAGAGTTGCATCCTCACCATTACTTATAACTTTTGGACTAATGATAAGCACTCAATCCAAAATTTATATCAAAGTCATGACTACAAGTTTGATTACCTCTAGGACAATTGTTGAGAAAAATATTGTTACATTTGACACCAATTGTTCCTATTGGGACAATTATTGAGAGTTACGCTTTTAAGTTAAAAAGAGTTGCATATTGACTATTAGTCATAACTTTTATCTTACTGATAATTGCTCAATCGAACAAAAACTTTATCTCTAAGGTCAAGCTCTTTATATAGAAAAAGGAGGAAGAAAAAAGTTAACTTTAGAAATAGAAGATTTAACATAGCTAAAAATTTGCGTTAAAGACTTTTGTAGATTGTCTTATTAAGCTCTTAAATGTCTCTAAAATGTTTTATAGATGACTAAGAGAAGTATTATGTAAGTACTAAAGACAAATAGTTAACCTTTTAGTTTTTATGTTGGTTCACCTTCAACATATACTATATCCACTTCTCGATGACCAATACAAAGGACTCCACTAAACGAATCAATATTTACAAGTATTTTTCATTGTCACTTTTGGCTTACACAAGTATACAAACCCCTCTCCAAGATATCTACTAAACACCCATTGAGTTTAGTAATGAGTATGCAATGCCTTTTCAAACTAAGTAACAAAGTCTTTCCAGACTACACAATAAGAAAGTATTGCTCACAAGATTCACACTTTCTAGAGTGAACAGGAAATACAAACTCCTTATCTAGAGTCAAATTTCACACAACTGTAAAAGATACACCAATTAATCATTGCTTTACAAGCTATCCTAAAAACTATATTTTTGAAGCACCAAAAGCTTTTATAGAAGGAAAGAATAAGAGTTTATACATGTATAAACTTTATCATAAATGTTTGATCAAGTCTTCATGTACATAGTGAATTTCTATTTATAGGTGTCATAAAAAGATCTATTATAACTTAGTGGTTGTTCTTAGTGTCAGAGATTTTCAACATATATTATTGAATTTTGATTGACATTTCACTATTATATTCCTTTTTGTTAAATAAAAAGACATTATTTATCTAAACATTTATATTGACCACAATGATTGTATTCATGTATATATTAAGATCTGTGAAGTTTGTGATATGATCTTTTAAATTAGTAGATAATCTTCTTAACGATTAATACATTATTGAAGCTATCTATCAAGATTTTAATTATCTAACACTTCATATTTTTGTTACATAAATTGTTTGATATTCTTTTTATAAAACATCTAAAGTGGTTCAACGATACTTCATAATTTTTTTATGTTTTTATTACATGACATTTAATATTTAATCATTATAACTTATATCTATTTTAAAACTTTAAACAACTTATGTTGAAATATTTGTCAAACTTATTAAATATATCAAATCATTATTATTTATTATTTGTTTTATCAAAATTTAAGATAACTTTTTGGTAGATGTGTAAACTTTTATTTATCTATACCTTGTAAAATTTATTTTTTGAATTTAATATACCATATTTCTTAAAAAAAGAAATCAATATTTCTTTTGATGACAGTCTCGACATGATTTCTTAAAAAAAAAAAATGATAAAAAATAAAGTTTTTTTTTTTTTTTTAGATTAGTCGTTCTTTTTAAATATTTCTTTAGTTTATTCAAAGTTAAAAATTAAGTAATATAATCATATTTAATTAGTTAATGATACACATTTTAACATTTTATATTTTTGGAAAAGAAAATAGATCTGCTAATAAATTTATGTAATATTATTCTCTAGGTCTACAATTGGTGGGAGTATATCCCTCTTGCTGCCGGGTTGAACTATTTTAGAAATATATTTAATTTATCTACCTATGATTTTGTTAACTTCGTTATTGTTATCTCATTCACTTGCTAAAAATTTCAATATATCTGCCAACATAATATATATTAAACCTTGTTAAATTTTACTTATCTTACATATGAATAGTATCTCGCAATGTTGTTATTAACAAAAATAAAATATTTCTATTAATAATTAAAATACACATTGATGGTGAATTAAACTGATGTAATTTGAAAAAGTTGAAAGAGTAAAATGTATTAGATAAATTTCTTTACGAAAATTTAAAACAAAGTGAAAAACAAAAACTTTTTCACATTTCCTTAAATTTAATCTTATAAAAATTCCTTAAGTTTTCAAAATTATATTTATACATTTATTTTAACTAAAAAAAGTCAATTGCATTTAGTTTTACTAGACACACTTATAGGGAAAAAATGTAAAATGTGCAGTTAAGTTTTATTTTTAATTATTATTACAATATTTTTACAGCACAAGAGACCTCCATAATCGCTCTTCCCAATTCTAAAACTAGAAAGACAGAAAAAAAAAAGAGCAAAATTCTAAAATTAATCAGCCTCTTGCAATCCGCCGAGTACGACGGAGCCAACGAAGAGCCCAACGGCGCCAACGCCGAGGGCGGCGGCGATGACGGCCTGGACGGCGACGAGGGCGGCGGAGTCATCAGGGATAAGGACGATGGCGGCGATGGCAGCGACGAAGGCGGGGAGCGCGGCGGAGGCGAGGAGGGAGGGGGAGAAGCTGGCGGCGCGTTCGAGCAGGCTGAGGAGGCCGAGCTCCTCCGCCTTGGAAAAGACGCCGAGCTTCTCGATGGAAGAGAGCGTGAAGCCCAACTCCTCCGCTTTGGAGAGCAACCCCGCTTTCTCAACGTTGCTCAAGACCTTCCTCTTCTCCAGCTTCTTGAACACGTCCACCTCCACCTCCTCGCTCCCCTCGTAGAATATCCCCGCCCCGAACCACTCCTTCTTCCATTTATCATCGTACTTGTTCACCTGACTCAACACCCTTTTCAGTTTCCAATTCAATTCTTCAAATTCAACTTCAAACCAAACACACAGTTACGAAAGTTTTTACCTTTTTTTTCGGGGCCATGGCCACGACGGTTAACCGTTTGGCGGCGCTGGGACTGGGGAGAGAGCGTTGGCGGCGGAACAGGGAAGAGAAGGAGCGGTTGGTGGTGGAGATGGGTGGAAGAACCGGAGCCGAGGATGTCGCAGGAACCGCCATGGTTGTTGTCTCGGAACTCGTGCTTCTCTTCTGCTTGTTATCTCCACACGAAACTGCCACGTGGGACGATGATGAAGAAAGAGAGAGACCCTGAGGACATTTCTGTCATAATAATAATAAAAATAAATAAATTAATTAATAATATTCGTGGCGTGCTTTTATGTGACGCGATCTAGAATGTGGATTTCCACCAATCGTATTGGCAATAGCTTTATCCTCTGATGGAGACTGATATTTTGAAATTTTGTTTTATGCTCTTTTTTTCCCCCTAATAATATGCCGTGCTAATTATTTATCCTAATAACATGATTTATTGTGTGTAAGTACAGAATTTGGTTTTTGAAAACCAAATTTTGGTAGTGAATTAAATTATGGATTTGTGAATAATAAAATAAATCATAGTATAAAGTAGTTTAAATAAAATAAATATTAATTTGTGTTGTTGTAAATCAATGTAGAAGGTACAATATAATTTTTTTATTGTAATTATTTTAATAATTACATATATATTGTAATTAATTTTTTAAATGATGAAAAGTTTACTGAAAAAAAAGTGATAATTAATTTGAAATAATTCTTAAAAAGTTATAAATTAGGTGATAAAAATAAAAAATATTAATACTGAATATAGCGGGAAAATTAATTTTTAAGATTGTAAAAGTAAAACAATTAAAAATTTTCATGGACTACCTATTTAAAATAGAATTTATTTTGTATATTTATTGAAGTATAATAACAAATTTATGTAATAAGATTTGAAAAAACTTATCAAAAGTACATATTTAATTATATTTATTAAAGAAGTATTGTAATATTTGGTTAAGAGTAATTGAAATGTCAAAAGGGATATGAAAAAAAAAAAACTGGAAAAATATAAAGATAATTGAAATGAATGAAATAGATGTTAAACTACACATCAAATTTGTTATTTCGTATTTATTGATGTAGGTATTATCTTATTATAGTTACAAATCATTTCATTATGTGTTGTTATAAGTGAATCTTTAATTTGAATAAAGAGTTCAATATTGTTGTATGATTCTTTTTATTATGTGTTAGTTATAAGTAAATCTTTAATTTGAATGAAGAGTTAAATGTTGTTCTATGATTCTTAATGTTGTACGCTTAGGAGAAGAAGTTAAGTCATTTTCTAATTAATCATTTCTATTATATTAGTGTCTATTTAGATTTGTAGCGAATCGTGAATAATTTTTTCATGACAACTTGAATTAGTGATTTATAGGACTTGTTTGTTATCTCTATATTATTATACTTTCACTATGTTGTGAAATAATTTATTGAAAGACTAGTTATGGTGGATTATCATTCTTTCAGAGTTAAAATATTTATATATTAGACATAACTATTCAAACTTTCTACTATAATGACTCATTAAATAAATTATCCAAAATAAAGTATTAATTTGATGAAAGTAATGAGACTTGATTTGTGGAACAACTTGAAGTAGGTAGATTTAAAAGTGTCAATTCACTAAGAAAACAATTTAACATATTTCGTATTTAGTATTATAAAAAATAACAGTTTTAGTAAAAAGCTTTAACTTAGTTTTGTTTAAATTCCATAAATAGTGGAGGTACTTGGTAAAATAATCTCTTTAAGGTTATCTTAATGTTTTGTTTTAGTGACGTAATTTTCCTACCTAGTACCCATTGATTGACTTATTTTAATGTTTTCTTACCTGGTACCAAGAGGACTAGCCCTGATGGGTGATCAGTTGGTCATTGAATCCGAAAACAACATCTTTGTATATGACTGCGTACAATTACCCCCACATACCTTTATGAACTACTTAATGTACCTGCTACAACTTCATACAAGTCACTAGTATTTTGACACTTAGAAAGAGATTGGTACTTCCTCCAAGTCTTCAGCTGCTTTTCTTTCCCTTGGACCTAGTTCTGTTAGTGATTATAGCTACCCATATTCATAATGGAAATTTTCTGGGTTATAATCGGTGGTTTCTACTCCACATAGTTCTTGTATAAGCCATGTGAGTATGATGAATGCTGCTATATATATGAATGCGTGGTTGCCTTTCAGAGCATAATGCATTCTAAAATCTGAATAATGCAGAACCAAGTTCTTATCATCATTGCAGATACAATTTTGATTAGCAGGAAATTAAATTTTGACCTTTCATGCTGATTGTTAAATGAAGTATTGTTGTTGACATATTTTCCATATAGGGAATAGTATGGTTTAGATGCTTTACATGTAAATGATTATTGTTTACAAAACTAAATATAACCCTACTTCTCTCTGTGAACAATTAGTTCTCCAAAACCAAATAAAGCATAGAAATATGTGTTGCTACTACCACTTCATCTTATCTTGATCAGCAAAGGGAGAAATTAATTCTTGCAAAATGGATTTTGTTTTATAGCAAGTTACCTACATAAGAAACAGAAGTCGATTTGAATTTTCACTGGTACAAATCTTTGATAAATAGATGTCTAAATATTTCTAGCATTAGTTATTCATAAACTGTGTATGGCATCTTTTCAGTCCTCAAAAGCATTTCTCACAGAACTCTAAACAAGGATATGATACCGTTCTCCAATGTTGAACAAAATTTCTTTTGGAAGTCTTCTTGACATCTCATTCTCTGTTTCTACATGAAGAGCTTTTCTTGTTGAAATTATTTTATAGCCATGAAGACTCCAACCTTGGGACACCTGTCTTTATATTTCTCATTCAAATTGATCTCTCCTGCCACAGTTATGGAAAACTTGCTCCCGAACTTCTGTTGAATAAGAGCTCCTACCCTGCCAGTATTGCTTAGTCGAGCCTTTAACAACGTCCAAGGAAACAATGCATGCTGAGCACCAACCGTTACACCAGTAGTCTCATCATCTGCAAGGTCATACTTCACCTCTGCTGCAATTGCAGTCATTCTCAGGGGGTTCACTTCAAAATAACAGCAACCTTTCAAAGTCTGAAAATAGTCATGCCTGCATAATTAACACTCATCAAACTTCAGCATGCAAAGTCATTTGGTCTGAAGAAAGAAACACAAGAACATTAACCACTGAATTAAACTTTTAGAGGATACTCACAAGGTCACAGAAGCAACAAGGTAGGGAGTGTTGAGGCTAAACCCAGCATTCAGATTGTTAGTTGTCCTTGTTGCTGATAGATCATAGGCAAGATTGGCTCCCAGGGAGAGAATTCTGGTTCCTATAAGACCAGAGAGGTTTCCTACAGGGCTATATCCTTTTTCTGCGTCTCCCAATAATCCAATGCTTGCACTAAAACCACTGAATCTACTCAAGTGTCGAAGTTCCAACTGTAATTTGATCCCAAAAGTAGTTAGATGCATGAAAATCAAGACTCAATTATTGAAGACTCATGTAGTTGTACCTTCCCAGAGTCAGGTATGTTACATGAGAAAAGGCCCTTTAGTCCATGCACAAGTTCTTCTACTCCAACAGATACACCATCAAAGGCAGAATAGTCAGATATGAAATTTCATAGCTTTTTTAGGGTTGAGAATGTAAATGTACATCTTTGAGGGCTAACTGATATATTACCTTCACAGGAGAGATCCAAATTCCAATCGAAGAATCTGTAGTTGAAGTGAATTGGTGGTTGTTGACAATAGTCCTTATGAAGAACATCTAACATTATGAAGAACCATGTCAATTAAAGATCAAAATGAAAATAAAAAGTAAAATACTAAGCAGAAAAGAAATTTGTGAAACCTCTGGCCTTCTTTCCAATATCAAAATATAAGCCTGGACCCTGGTTCATTTTGCCATGAAGAATGATTACAAGTCAATTATACTCATTGTTTATCGGGAAGGAAAGGTGTAAAGGGTACGCTTGGATTCTGCATCTAGCGATGTTTCCTCGTGTCAGAAAGGACAAGCATTTGAACACCACAAAGCGAAATTTCCAAACGTGATCAAATATAGTTATGTAAGAAATCATCGTTGCTTCACTCTTAAGCTGACTTCACTTGTCACGGATTTGGTACACTTTTGGAAGCATTTACTTAACCCAAAATCGTTATTCAAGTTCCGTCACTTCCGTTGCATTTACGAATGGTACAAATCCTTCACATTTTCAAATTTCAATTTTCTCCAACATCACCTTTTATTTACCGAGTTTAAGGTAAAAAATGTGAAAATTCTGTGAGGAGCGAATATCATTAAACTAGGAAGAAGTTTTGTCCGTGTGTTCAATATTTCAGGACATTTTAAAATTTTCGTTGGACTACTATTCTAGTCAGAACTTTTGCCTCACAAATTTCATATAATAAGAACATAAAATTTACTTTGTGCTGAAAGTGGAAGTAAGGAATAAATAGGTTGGAAGTAAGGAATAAACAGGTTATGTATTCGAGTCTTTCACTAATAAAAACTAACATTAACATCTAACATTTTGTTTATGCAAAAGCATTTCATACAAGAAAGATAAAAGGAGAAATTATTTTTCTTTTCTTAGAAAAAGATAAATATTATAGCAGAATAAAAACGGTATAAGAAGAGTATAGCTATAAATCTAAAGAAAAAAACTATAAACAAGAAGAAATAAAGCAAATAGGTAAAAAAAAATAAAAATAAAGAACAACATAAACCTTAAGTACAAGACAACACAAAAGGGTGCAGCAACATGACCACAAAATGAAAGTAGGTAACAGTGCAAACATCCTATATGAACAAAATGATAAAAATTTTTGATAGTCGTTCAGATTTGCAACTAAAGGTAATTTCTCATACTTCTTTGATAGATAAAAATTCATCTTCATATGTTTCATATTTGGTGTTTTCTGCCATATCTTATGTCTAGAATCCATTCTTAATTCGTACTACCAAAAATGATCAGGAGTGTTACCAGGTAAGCATATCCTGTTAGATTTGAGGATGAAATCAAGCCAAGCTTCTTAAAAGAATAAGTGAAGTTTGTTTTAACTATGATGTTGATAAATTAAAAGTAAAATCCAGTATTAAGGTAAATTAAAAGTATTTTAAATTCCTGTAATTTATATTAGACTATTGATTAAAAAAACTTTCTATGAATTGTGCAAAGGTAAAAAATTTAGCCTATATTATTTTATATATTTGGTATTCAATATTTAACCCTTAACATTAAAGAAAGTTTGATTTCAAAAATATTAAGAAATCTTACTTGGATCTAAAACATCTAAAGTTTATACCTAGAATATCTAGAATTAGAGAAGTGATCCATATAAAATCAAATGACTTGAAAGAGTAAAACGATTTTTTTTTAATTTTAGTTTGTAGGATATATAGAATTTTTTTTAACATGTGACACATTATATAATAATACTATTATAAGTTACTTGTTAAACACATAAAAGTTTAATTAATATCATATATATAATGCTATGAATAAAAAATAATGATTTTCAATTTTTAAAGATATAACAAATAAATAATTTTTACAAAAATCGAATTTCACTTATTTTACAGGAATTTCTTAAAAATCATTTTAATATTAGCTTTTCAATATTTAATTTTACTTTTTTATTTTATTTTATAAATTTAATCCTTATATTTTAAATTTATTTTACTAAAAGAGTATTTATCGATGTAACTTTTTTTATTGAAAATCATACATGAATAAATTACAAAGAAGTCTATTTTTCATGAAAAAGCAAACATCTCTTTAATTTTGTAACTATTTATATTTCAAAATTATAACTTTAATTTCATCTCATATATATATATATATATATATATATATATATATATTATTTTAATCAATATTATTATTAATAATATATTATAAGATGGAATCAAATTACAAGCTCAATATCATTAATATTATTATTAATAATAATATTTATATTAATATTAATTTAATATTATTGTTAGAGATCTCATATATACTAGAGCTGATGTCTTTCAATAATTTATAAGTAGGTGCAAATCTCACTTTACAAGCCGATGGTTTTGTAAGATTGAGTTAAGCTTAAAGTCCAATTCTGATAATTACTTAGAAATATATTTTGTTAAATAATTAAAATTTATATTTTATAGACGAAATTTGTATTTTAAAAATGGATATAAATTCGTGAATAATTATATTTTATTAATAAAGATAAATTTATAGATATTAATATGTGAATAATGTTAATATCTATAAATTTGTATCTATATATAATAATTAATAGATAAATTAGAAAATTTGTTATTAATAAAATTAAAGAAAATATAAAAAAATGAGCGTCAAACGAAGAAGAGGGATAGAAAGTTGGTAAAGAAATGCATAGCACATTCAAAGTGCCAAAACGTCAAACGTTTTCCTTTTAATAAATGAGTTTACAATGTATCTTGGTCAGAAAATAATACACCAACCACATATAAAATACTATATGTTGTTTTAAATTTAAAATTTGTAATCTAAGTAGAATACATTTTGCGCTTAAGACAATACATAACCACCTTAATCGTGTGCCAGAATTTGGAAAACCACCACATGATTCATCCTTTAATATTTGCTTCCAATATTTTGACTTAACTTATCTTGACCTAAACTTCTCTTGAGTTTATCAAACTTCACCAATCTTAAAACTTTTTGTTTTAATTATTATCAACAATCGTTCTCCTCATGTATGCATATTATATCTCAAACTATCTCGATCTTTATTATTTGAACTCATTAATATATAATATTTTTCTTCAGATATATTCTATTATTATTTAAACCATGTTGATTTTTTCCTATATCTTTTCACCATATCTCAATGATAGATAGGTATTGAGTGAAATGGTGACAGGATTTTGTTAAGTGGTATGCATCTAATTTTAACATGCATATGACAAGATGAAATTTAAAGAGAATATAATTAATAATGCACAATCACGAAAATGTAAGTATTATTGATTATAATATCAACATGATACCCATATTCTTACTTTGTGTATATATATTCATGGATACTTGTGAATTAAGGGACTTCACTTATGGTTGATTCCATGAATGGAGCTTATGAGATACATACAAACCAAAGGAAAAAGCCACAATAGCAGTTGCAACAACTCCCTTGTTTCTCACCACAACCTCCACTAGGGCTCTTGATATGTGCTTTTGCTCCCACTTCCTTGTTAAGTTTTGAGAATAATCATCTATTTTATGTGTATCCTTGTTTCTTCTTTCTTCATTCTCGCTGTCCTCGTGGTGTGGAGTGTGATATCTCTGTGTAACATAATCCTCTTTAACAGCATCTTGTTCCTCTCTTTCAATTTCATGTGCCCTTTCAAAATGGCCATTTGAAGCTTTCTCTATGCCACTTTCTTTCTGATCTTGTGAAGCTCGCTTGGGAACGTGAACGTGAAGGATTTCGCTGTCAAAGTTTCCGGATATGTTCTCCACATCTGCATCTGCTGGCACTGCAAATTTCAGCTCAAAGTGCACACGTTTCTGTTCATTTGTATACCTTTCGCCTTTCACTATTATGCGGCCACTGGAGCCATCAACTTGAAGGCTCACCTCCTCCTTCTTGAAGTCTGAAATAAGATCACAAAGAGGTTCATCAAATCTGTAACAAACAACTATAAAGATAAATAGGTTAACGAGTTGTTTGTCTGAATACCAGGAAGATCAACAAGAAGAAAATGGCCTGAATGATCTTCTGTCCATCCTGAATTAGGTACAATTTCTTCAACCTCTGGTGCTTCTGATGATGAATTTGTTCTTGTTCCAACCCGTCTTGATCTTCTACTTGTCTCAGTTGCCATTGAGAATGAGTTTAAACCTCAAAATTCCAAAGATGTTTGTGTCTCAAAGATGTAACAGCGATTAATAATTTGTATGGAAAACCAGAAGAAGCTAAATGTTCTTATAGGATTATTAGTAGCAATTCCCTGATATAACGAAATTCGATGGCTTGTTTTGCATGGCTCAACATTCTTATTCCATGCTTTTATTGCAAGACTGTGTGATGTAACCTACGTAGGTAGCTTCTCACCATGCAAAAGCAATATACCTTGCTTCGCTTATTTTAATTCATAATATTTAATGTTCAATCCAATTTTAGATTTCCTATGAACAATTTTAGAACAAAAAAAAAAAAAAATATACATGTTAAGACTCACCATTCATGCATGTTATTGAATTATATTTCAAAGTTCCTTTTTTAATATCATGTTTTCTCTTTTGTGGTGATGGCAACAGATAGTGACAATCAGGACTTGAGATAAGTTAAAAACAGAAAAAAGAAAAACAGAATTTGAATAAAATCAAAGATATTTTATCACATTGCATTAAAAGTAAACTTCGAAAAAATATTTTTTAATAAATGAATTGAAGAGAGGAACATGTTTACTACCAAGTATTTTAAACATATCACGAAGGACATTAGAGAATCAAATATTATAATGGAAAAGTAGTTATCAGATCATTCAAACACATATTAAAGGACACTAGAGAAAGCAATTAACATGTGATTTTTTTTCTATAACTATATCAATTTGTAAATTTGTAATGGGCTCCAAAGATTTAACAAAATGATTGTATACCATTTAGCCAATAATTAATCAATAATTCTCACGTTTTATATAAAGTTGTATGTTCTTTCCTATTTTTCTGCTTCCTATGACCCCTTATATCTATTTATGAGTATGATCATATTTATATTATTTGATTCACATGTTTATAATATTGGATACAAAATTATGTTGAGCATGATAGTTTTCAGGATTCTTGTAATGAAATTAAGTGATATATACAAATAGGTTTGTTAAAATATATGTTATGACTTGAATTTAATTTATATTTTGTTGAACTTGAATAGTAGACTCAAGTCTGAAGTTCTTTTAGTAATGATAGTCAATATGTTTTGAGTTTTTTTTTTTAAATTTTATTGTGGATTTTTTACTCAATATGATATTCATAAAGTTTCAAGTTCATTACACATTTTATATAAAAATTAATCAAAAGAAAAGTGTTTTGAAAAGATTAAAAACACTAAAAAAAAAGGTATAATCATGTTAATCGATTAAGTTTTTAGGTAAGTGATTAAATTATTCTTTGAGATGTTTTAAGACAGAAAAAACCTATTATTAGTTTTGTTAATGAATGAAAAGAGAAAGTAGGATTATGCATAGTTGAAGCTTTGTGTCAGCTAGACTCATGCAAGACTAAACCTATGCAAGACTTTATTATATTTTATATAAATTAAGCTTTTCGTTGGCTAGACCGATACTATTATTTAATTATTTAATAGAAAATATGATTTTAATGTTCACTTTTGTGTCTGTGAAGTTGAAGCTAATAACTCTTTTTATTATTGTTTATTTTAATAATTGTTACTATCGATTTAGAGTACGTTTAGTTGACTCAATGTTTTAGAATTAATTTAGTGTCACATTAGAGTTTATTCGGCTAACTTTAATAACATATCGTTCATGTTATGATAACTAATTGTTAACAGTCTTGTAGTGTTATAAGTTAGTGTAAAGTCATTTTAAAAATTTAACTTAACATGTTATATCCATAAACATTATGCACCTTAGTTAATGACCATCTTTGAAAGAATTAATATGAAAGATAATTTTTTTTTAATTTATTAACTTTTAGTTATCTAACCAAAGTTTTTATACAATTTTGACGTGATACAACTTTGAAGACTCAAAAGATATTAAGTCTTTTATAAATTGTCATCTGAGCATTTCTCATCACACTCTAGCATGTGTAAGAAATTTATCTATGATTTTATTCTATTCTCCTAATTTTATATTTGGATAGTTGCGTAAGGAATGAGATTTGATCTTTTGCTACTATTGTATACAAACAAATTTTTTCACCAAGATTAACTTTGTATTATTTTTCTTTTTCTGTGTAAAAAAATGATAATTATCAAAATGAATTTGAAACAATTTTTAGGAAGGAATTTCTATACAAAATGATGATAACTGGTAATGAAATTTTAAAGTCTCGAGTTCTTTTGAAGATGAAAATTTTGTATAGAATGAAAGAAATAGGATTGAGAACTTCAACCATACCTTAAGAAATATTGCTTTGTATTATTCATTGACTTTGTACAATAGTTAGTTCTACAATTCTCTTCATTTTTTATCCCTAAAATCAGAATCTATGGGAAAAAGAAAGTGCAAAACAATAGAAAAAAAAAGACATTGATCGTGTCAGGTGTGATATATGTACATGACTTATATATACGTGTATGTGTCTATATATATATATATACATATATATAT
>Ga0209489_101990_pt1 | contig 42054 bp, 18 predicted proteins | sample SiratrowhiteBW_FD_187527 | JGI IMG/M metagenome (GOLD analysis project Ga0209489, IMG submission 187527) | Root nodule microbial communities of legume samples collected from California, USA - Siratro white BW (SPAdes) (version 2) | ecosystem: Host-associated > Plants > Roots > Nodule | place... | reverse complement strand
AACAAGGCAGCAGCTGCGGTCGGAAGTTGCTGACGAAACTTCCTCCTTTTCTCTGTTTCACTCTCACTTTCTATTTCACTTCTCTGCTTTCTCTCTCTACCCCCTTGACAGCAAGAAAATGACTCTCTACAAAAAAATGAGAAGCAAAAGGAGACCTAACCTAATTTCACAATGGGCTGGGCCTCCACATAGGAAGTGAGCCCAAACCCAACAGTGATTACATTAAGCAAGAAAAAAAAAATCAAGAATAAATAGCTACCTAGATCTGCTAATGCAGCAGGAAAGGGTACAAAGTCAATTAAGAGTTAAGAATTGTGAGTAGAGATATACTTACTAGATCTGTGGTTTTCAATTGAATTATTGTCTTCTGATTGCAAAGATGAAGGGTTCAAACTCAACTCGCCAATATGGTCCATTAAAAAAGTTCTTGTCTCAGGAACTTGAATTGGATCGTTAGAAGGCAGATATCCCCAATTCAAACTGACAAGATGAATAGTAAGTATACCAACAATTGAAAAGTACATGCACATACATGATTGCTTTACGTGTGAATATATTATATTATCAATTTTTAAGTTGAAAATAGAGTAAAACCTTTGCTTCAGAAGACGATATAGCCTCTGGCTTTTAAAGGGAGGACATCTCAATTTTTGATGAAACTCAGGATTTTTCTCAATGAGTTTTATAATATTATCTGCAAGAATTCTCCTAACAGAATTTATATCTCTATATGTTGAAAACAGATGTTTCCTAATGAAATTAGGAAAGAAGTTTAGCTTAAAAGTCATGTTATTCTTGACCTCACATCTAAAATTAGTACACTACCTTATATTTTTAATTGTCTTAATTGTCAAAAGCCGAGTGAATTGATTGATTAGTTCTTGACGTCCCAGAGAAAAAACTTTTAGTTCCTCACGGAGGATATCTAAAGCCTTGCCACAGTCCTCACTGTAATGAATGATGAAACAAAATGTGAAAAATGGGATATGAAAAATATACCTAAATGAAAACAATTAAGCATTCATTTCGAAATAAAAAGCTTACTTGTCCAATGCTTCCAAGTACTTCTGTTTCCTTATCTCAAAGAAGATTTTTGTTGAATGCATGTTGCCATCGATCCTTGTAAATCTAGAAAGATAGTTCTCAGCATCTTCCCATTTTCCCAGAAGTAACATCTCCTTGAAATACTGCATGTTAAAGTATAGTCCACTTTCGCACTCAAGCCTGTGAATAAAAGAATAAAAAATTAAAGGAAACAAAATGTCAGAAGATTGATGATGAAAATGAAAACGAAAACTGATTTTGTATACAGAGGGTGACATACTTGTGTGCAGTTTCCTTGAATCCCTTTTCATTAAGAAATTGTAGGGTTAAGAAAACAAGATTTTTATATACAGCAGAATTCTCCATTACAGATCTGTTTGTTTTATATCACCAGTCTTTCCTGTGTCACAATTATATAAAAATCGAAACTTTACTCAAATCGTAATGGTTATCCAATTCAAATACTCAGAAAACTCTTCTGTTAAAACGATAAACTGATTTGACCATAGAACACGTGCATGCAATGAAAATCGGCACCTAGAGAGATCGGAAATGAAACACGAAGAAATGCTCAAAGGTTCACCCAAAGCTCACCCAGAAGAAAGAGAAATGAAAATTAGGAAGAAGACCTGAGAAGTTTTTTAAAATTTTTATCTTATTGGGAAAATAAACCTTTATGTAAGAAATGTGGACATGACCTCGATTGACTTATATAGGAATCAGGGTCTTGGACAAGAGGAAAAACACTCAAAGAAAACGACTTATGGCAATGTGATAAGGGCACGTACTTATAAATGTCTGACCTGGTGGGGACCCGGTGGGGACCTGGTGGGGACCACTTGAACAAATGGGTTTTTTCCACAACAGCTATATTAAATACTTAAATAAAACCTCATTTTATTTAATTTATATATTAATGTAAGTGAAGGGAGGTTTTAGAAAAGTTAATTCTCAATCTTGTAATGTTTATTAAATTAAAATATAAAAATTTGAATGAAGGGTAGTTCTAATTCTAGATGAATTGATTTCTTTTTATCGAATTAGTATATATTATATATAATAGTAATTTATTCTTTAATATTAGGTTATATAGTCAAATTTAAAACTCACAAAATAAGTTAAAACTGTTCTCATTTTCAACAATCTCAATTATTTAAAAATAATTACAAACAAAATTCCTTCTAAACGTTCCTATCTCAAGAATATTTTTATGAGTAAATTTTGACTCGTGTTTACTAAATTTGATTGGAAAAATTTATAAAAACTTATTTATTTTATGAAATAAAAACATTAAACAAACTTACTAACATTCTCAATTTATGTAAACTTAGCCTATTTCTAAAAGGATTTGCTTATAGAATTACTTTAAAATAAAAGTAACATTCTAATATAGATCTTAATTACTTACATCTATGAAAGTTGTTTCCATTAAAATTAACTAGTTAAATTAATGTTCATAATAAAATAATTTTATTTGAATAAAAAATTCATTAACTGCACTGTACAATTACAGTTGTACACTTATTATTGTATTTATTTATCACACATTACATTTATTAGCGTATTTATTTCTCGAAGATATTACTGAAAGATAATTACTATTTTTAACAATTTATAGTATGATATAGTTTTTCTTTTTGTTATGTTAACTGGTCTGAAACTAATTCACTCACATTAAGTATAATTGCACTCAAATTTTCGCACAGGATGGCATATAATAATGAAATAAAACGTATAATAAAATATATTAAATAAATAAGATATATTAACAATGAAATGTTATTATATTAAATATGAATAAATTAAAGATATAATATTCTTTACATTAATAAAATAAAGTATCTCTTACAAAATCATTAAAATTAATATATTTTTTGTTAACTTAATTGTCCAAAACATAGAATTTAATTATTAATATTAATTAAGTTTAACTAAATTTTAATCAACTATAAAATGTTTAACGAGATTCAATGTATCAAAATTTAAAATTAAATAAAAATTAAAATTATAATGCATTTGATTTATATTTTTTGTATAATTTATTAATTTTAAAAAATAATTGTGTCAACACTCAATTTGACTGAGTGATAAAATGTTATTTTAAAAAATAAAAAATGTGTTTAATTAATGTTTTAGAATTTATAGAAAAAAATAAAAAAATTGTATTCAATTAATTTCAAAAAAAATAAAAAAAGAATCGAATAAATATTAAAAATCAGAAAATATGATTCAAGGATTTTAGTGTTTTCTTTAGTATTGTTAGATAAAAAAATGTGAGTTTAGCCATTAAGTTTTGAAAAGAAATAAATAAATAAATAAATAAATAAATAAATAACAAAAAAAAGTACCCCATTCACTTTCATATTTCGCTTCTCACATCCCATTGTTTTTTTTATGCGCACCCCCACCTCCTTACACCCTCAACTTAGAATCTCGTGATTCTCTCTCCCTCAAATCTCCCGCAGCATCCCAACGTTTCCTCCTGTTCCACTATCTTCCACACACCAGGAAAGCAGTGTTCCCCGGACACCATAACCGTCCAAAATAAAGCTGTTGTGTCGTTCATCCACTCACTCACAAAAAACAAAAATAAAATATCCTGCACCCCTCTCACCACACAACACACCACCTTCTTTCCCCCCCCTCAAATGGTCCTCACTTCTCCACTGGTTTATAAGATTGACTATTCAAAATATAAGATCTCTCGTACATAATTTGTATTGCTATTCGACTACCATGTTTTGGATCACCCACGTACACACCAAACATGAAAAAAATATACAACGCTTTTCTTGTGATCTAGGGATCCATTTCATTATAAGCATAGATAAAGATCAATAACGAAAGAAAAAAGCTGAAAAATCATGTCACCACAAAATAAGGCTTTCTCAATATGAAGCCAAAGGTACTTACTCCTGTGATACTGTGATAAGTTATTTCAATACTAAAATGAAAATGTTGCAACTATGAATCAAGAATACTCTGGGGTTAAAAGCCCAATAAATAACAAAAATAATTAATTCAATATTGGTCACCAAGGAAACATACTGAGTAGCAGATCCATACTTTTAAGGCACCATGAATTAAGAAGGATAGCCTTTACCATGGTGAGCAGTTGATAGCTTCATACAGCAGTGGCATCCCTTACAATTAATTCCCATATACATTTATCGGTTTTGCTTTGGATAGGATGAAGAAGTGAAGCTAGGTATCTAGACTAGAGCAGATCTTGAAGTGGAAGAGGAATGGTAGGCCTCCAAGTTGTGCCATTTGGACTGTCCATAAGAGTAATACCAAGAATAGCCAAATCCATCCTAATTGCATCCGATTTAGCATACTCCTTTTCAATTCTAGCAGCAGCCCGTTCTTCAATTTTCTGCAACACTTCCTCTTCTGTCAAGTTTGCACGCTTTAAAGCTTTTTCCTTAGGCTGCTGCAAAACCTGCTGCATGCAACAATGATTAGAAACAAGAAATGTTGAGCATTTGGCAGAATAATATGAATTATGTTACGCAAACAGATACCAGAGAAACAACATCTCAAACCTATTCATATTTCACACCATTAGATTTACCACAGGATTTTTTGAAAGCTCACTGTAGGTATCCATATAAAAACACAACAAATGTTTTATAAAAGTATACAGAATCATTAAGGAGAATTTTGTAGCAGTCCATTGTTATAGCAGCTTCAGACTGGATGGAAGTATTATTGATTGTTGGATTAATCTCAATACTGAATCCGATGGCCAATAAAGCAGACAAAAGAATGCCCATAAAAACCTCCATTTAAACACTATGCCAGAATACGAAACATTCAAGATAGTCCACACAACATTCATGCTGACATAAAGCAAGCCTATTTAAGAATACCCATGGGGCAAATGCGTAGAAGATGAAGTGTGCAAACTGTACAGATTGATAAGCACACAAAGCAAGGAAAAATAAGATAATTCCTAAGGAAAGTAACTCATATATATGAAAGACACGGTCTGAAGCACTTTCAAGTTGTATATTTGAGTAGTTAACAGGAGATCGATAATGGGCACTCATCAAAAAATATCTCAAAGCCAGTGGATGGTAAATGTCTGATAAAACAATGTTTATGGCATCAAAATGTAACCCTTTGAATGGTAACTAATCAACAAAAATAGAAATTGTTGTTCCTTGATCATAGACAAAAAAATGACGATAGACTTAAGTAGGATAAGTTTAAACCTATGAAGCTCGGACACTTCATCTTAGATGACGTATTTGTGTCCGACACGTATCGGACACTGACACCCGTAGGACACTCGTAGGACACGTATTGGTGAAGTGTCCAATTCAAAAGATAATTTTTTAAGTATATGAAAATTCTAACCTAGTTCTAACACAACTTTAAAAGGAAATAATACAATTATTTTCTAAAAATTTATAAACTTTTTACACAAATAACGTACAAATCTTGTATATAATCAAGAATATTTAGATTATACATGTTTCTTTTCATTTTTTGGAGTTTAGATAAATGAATTAGGTCCACTTTTTTGTTATATTTGGCTTCATATATGGTTTTTTAATACATAAATATTGATTGTCAATTTATATAATTCATAATGATGTAATATATAGATTCGTATCCCCGTGTCCTATATTTTGAAGATTACACGTGTCTACGTATCCGTGTTGTATCTGTGGCCGTGTCAGTATCCGGGCTTCATAGGTTTAAATCATCAGGGATGACTCACCTCACGTATTGTGAAATTTTTTTTCGAAGATTTTGACATCGTAACGGAATCAATGGTAACAAAACCATTGTGCATCCATATGCTTATATCACTTTTCTCCTTAGACATTGTTGGGAGATTGTAAGGATTCAAAAAGTCAATTTAGCAAAAATCACTTTTATTTTAGACACCAGAATCCTATAGTCTCTGTGCTCTCTCTTAAAAATCTAATTTTTCTGCTTTTTTCATATTGAAGATCAAAAGTCTCAATCCAATTCTTGGTGTAGGATAGGGCAAGCTTAGAGGATCACTATTTTAGTACCGACTTTTTCATGTTATTGAGCACTTTAGGTTTCTATAAAAAAAGAAAAAAACTAAATACATTTTTTTGTATGTAGTCTTAGAGACGTCAAGAATGATTCTTGTTTGTTTTGAATCCTTAAAGTAGGTTCAAATCATTGATTAGAACTGTATGATGCAGGATGAGTTAACCCTGCAAGCGGTAGCATGAAGTATTTTATAGGTGATTCTCCTCTTAGACAGGTAAGAGAAGCTAAATTGGCAGGTTTGGATTGATTTTAAATGTAAAATGAGTAGAATTGATTGATTATTTTTTGTAGGTTTAGTTAGAAGTTGATATTGTGAATATATGCAGATTTATTTCATGGTTTGATGGCTTATTGGTTCATCTATATGTATAAAGATAAATGACCTGCAACTATTAAGAAAATGGAATCTTGAATGTAGTTAGGCAGTAATATAATATTTGCCTCAATTTGGTTAACCATGATCTAAATTGATTTTGAAAGAAGTGTGTAAGTATTGGAGAGGAATGAGTTTTTGAAAGAAACTTACTGATAGTTTGATAAAAAATTATGATTAGAAATTATATATGATTGTGAAACAAAGAAAGTAAGAAATTAATTGGATGATGAATTGAGTGAGCACAAAATGTTCTGAATTATGCAGTTGAGTGGTGTGGTGTCGGACGCCACTTCTTGGACTAGGCAAGAGGTAGAGTACTGTTGAGTTTTTAATGTATTTTTTCTTTATGCTGATAACCTTCTCATTGTATTACAACATATATGAGTAGTAACCTGTGATCTTGATGTGTTGATAACTATTGTGGAATATCATTTTTGACTTAGTACTTTTAGAAAAGAAAATACCGAGTAAGAATAATATAGGATGTGTATTATTTAAGAATTTGTCGAGAATGAGGTATCCTGTCCACCAGTACCTTATAATCACATAGATAGAGGGTACCGGGCACTGAAAGTTGAAAGAGGTTCATTTAACTGAAACTGCTATTTGAAAGAGCTGGTCAAGACAAATATATGGATTTATCCTGTCAAATGATGTTATGATTGGTTGGAGAGACTGTGTAGATTCATAGTTATAAGGGTCATTGGATAGGTACTAACCTCTAAGTCTAATTCATTGCATGAGTTCTCCATAAGTATAATTAATGTGATGAAATGTGACTTTAATTTTTAATTATAAATGTTGGAATGTTTATTTTAAGCATGTTCTAAATAGTTAGTTTTCCCTTCTTATATAGTTGTTTGTGTTTTTTTCTTATTTGTGGTGATTGTGTATAACACTAGAACAGATGATGTTTCTACAAGAAAAGATATACCTCAACTTACTAATGAAGTTATATTAAAATTGCTATTTAATGTTTATTTATAGCCTAAGATATGGAAACTTTTAAATCTCTATAAAAAAATTATATTTTAAATGATTCTACTAAACTATGTTTTATTTATTAAAATATTTTAATATTTAAACTTAAGATACCAGACTTAAACAAATTATCTATTACAAATCATAGCTCACAGTAGATTCATAAGAGTTTTGGGAAAAAAATAATAAGAAGTGACAAATATTTAACAAATTAAAATCAAAATATATAACATTAAAGTCACCAACTTCCTTGATAAGAAAATTTTCTAAAAAGCAGTAAAATATATGTTTTTCATTATCTTAAGCAGGATAAGAAAATTGGATTTTTTTTTTGAAGTAATAAGATTTCTAATATCAAATGTAATTATTAAAATTAAGAAAACAATGCAAACAATTTATATAAAATATTTTATAATTTGATCATATAATCAATCAAATAAGAGTTCAATATTGATAGGATCCAATTTCGTACACCGAAGATCTAATTTCTTCTTTCTTGTTATCAAATGATCCAATTTCTTCTTTCTTGTTATCAAATGATCCAATTTCTTCTTTCTTGTTATCAAATAACGGGTTTATATCTCATGTCAATATCATGAAAGCAATTTCCTTGTTCAACATGTCCTCATTTAAGGTAAAACTAAAAGTTTATTGTATTCAAGACATTTCTTAATTTATATATTTAATGTTAATATTATTGTGAAAGGTTTGATTTCATTCCTACATTCATAAAGTACATAACATAATAACAAAATGAAAAATCAATTATTTTGACTCAAAAAAAAGTTTATATGCATAATGATAATTTCTATAAGTTATTAGAAAATTTTATAAACGTAAGAATGAAATCAAACCCTCTACAATAATAATAAAATATTAACATTAAACATATAAATTGAACATATCTTGGACACAATAAACTTTTATCTTTTAATTTTACCTTAAATAAAAGCATGATGAACAAGAAGATTGTTCCCCTAATGTTGACATGAGATATAAACCGTTATCAAATATCCCCATGTACAAACTTGTAAGTTTATTGATCATCAATAAGCCACTTTCTGGTTGCCAAATGTGAGGAGAAATTTGGGTAGTTGCCTACATGTATTAACTACAATATAATTAATTCAACTATTCAACTACAACTTAAGAAGACTAAAAATATGAAAGTAGGATGGGAGATGGAGAATCCTCATTAAAAAAGTGGATTTTATGTTTTTACTTACCTTGCCATCCGGGTTAAGGTTATTACAAGGCCACTTCCAGAGTAGATGATCACCATTTGATGCCAATGCCTTTTTCCTCATTGGTGTAAGCCAGTCTGAGTATCTGTTTTATGTAGGAAAAATTATTGATAATTTCTTATTTTGTGAAACCTACTAGTAAATTCTAACTTGTATTTGTTTGTACAAAATATATTTCATATAAATTATATTATGAAAATATAAAAATGAACAAAGATTTATAATAAATTAAAACTCCCAATTTCAACTCAAGTATTTATGACAAGCATTTTATTAATCCATGCAGTAATTTTTACTTTATAATTGCATTTATCTTTAAAAATTTTATGTAAAAGGGAATTGGAACATTTGAAATAGAAGTATCCATGACACATTAAAGGATGATATTTTTCATGTTCAAATATATTTAAAAATTAGTGATAATACACATTTTAAGGATAATCTAATAAAGCATTACCCTAAAAGGTCATACCTTGTTTATTTCCTGAGGGATAGGAAGCTACAATGGGATAACTCACAAATTTTAATTTTAATTAAACCTCCCATCTTCCAAGCCTTTTCGGTTCCAGTCTTTTACAAAAATCAGTTTAAAATAGGGCAGTCAAATAGTATAAGATATAAAAAAAATGTGAATAAGCAAGTCCAATCCAAAAGCAAAGCAAAGGTATATTTGTATTCATTTACAAATAGTATATATAATGTAAGTGTAAAGATTTCCGGGCGTCAAAATATTATGATCCAAATTGTATTCATTTACAACCCCACTCCCAAAACAAACAAAAATCAGACTTTCTGTATGTGGTAGGAAATCAAAAGCTCAAAGATTGAGAAACTCAATAACATTACATAGAAACAAACTTTCACATCTTATAACCCTATTTCTAATGATGGAAACTATGACCTTTAGATTCTGAGAATGGAATCCTATTTAGGCACTTGGATGTCATAAAAGAAAATTATGATGTTCCTCTGTTGCTAGATAAGCATATTAAAAACTACAAAGAAAAGAATGGTAAAGGGGTGTATATTTGCTAGTGTCTCACAATATATTCATCCGATTCATCCGAATCATGAATCTCAAATAAAAAAAACTTTGAGATTATCAAAAGAAGAATAAAAAAAACTGAGATTATCAAAAGAAGAATATGCCGGAGAAGCCTTTACGTGTTAAATTTAATAAGAAACTTCAGTTGTAGAGCATAAAAGAGTCTAAGACCATCAAAAGTACTCAGAAAAATTGTTTAGCATTGTAAATGCAGCCATTAAGTTTCTTGATTCCAAAATTGTTGAAAAACATTATTGGAACTGTACCTGATAGCTTTAAAGCTTCTATAGCAACGTGGAGAACACAAAGAATATACAGAGTGCTTTTCAAGTCAAGTTTAAGTCAAGTTTAAGTCAAGTTGAAAATTGACCATAATTGTAAAATATAAAAGATCAACCCAATAAGAAAAGGCTGTTATTGAACAACAAAAAAGTGGAAGAATATAATCAAAGAAGAATAACCTAAAAAATAAAAAAAAAAACAAAAAGTGGAAGAATATAATCAAAGAAGAATAACTTAAAAATTAATAGAAAATATTTCAAGAGTAAACGAATTTTAGTAGACTTTTATTTTTGAAAATGGCTTGATACAAATGACAAATAACTAGCTCTATTTATAGTACATAGGAACATTCTAGATTTGTCATTAATTTGAAAATTCCCAACCACCACCCTAATCTAATAATTGTAGACATCTCCCAACTACCCTAATCTTAATTAATTTAAAAATTCCCAACTATCGTATTAATTGTAGACATCTTCCAACTACTCTATTAATTGTAGACATCTCTATAATTGTGGAATTCTCATAACTAAAAAAAATCAACTTTATTTTCAAAACTCACTTTAAAGTGATATTTTAATATTAACCCAAGTTTCGCACAAAGAAACTTAAAAGGAAACCTTAAAAGAACCAGTGGGATGGAATCCTTTCTAATTGGCTGACCTGCTGATTCAAGAAGCTTTCACATTCGTATAATGTCAAGCAAACGAAACATTCAAGATAGTCCACACAACATTCATGCTGACATAAAGCAAGACTATTTAAGAATACCCATGGGGCAAATGCGTAGAAGATGAAGTGTGCAAACAGTACAGATTGATAAGCACACAAAGCAAGGAGAAATAAGATAATTCCTAAGGAAAGTAACTCAAATATATGAAAGACACAGTCTGAAGCACTTTCAAGTTGTATATTTGAGTAGTTAACAGGAGATCGATAATGGGTACTCATCAAAAAATATCTCAAAGCCAGTGGATGGTAAATGTCTGATAAAACAATGTTTATGGCATCAAAATGTAACCCTTTGAATGGTAACTAATCAACAAAAATAGAAATTGTTGGTCCTTGATCAGAGACAAAAAAAAAAATGACGATAGACTTAGGATAAGTTTAAACCATCAGGGATGACTCACCTTTTTCCGAAGATTTTGACATCGTAACAGAATCAATGGTAACAAAACCATGTGCATCCATATGCTTATATCACTTTTGTCTTTAGACATTGTGGGGAAGATTGCAAGGATTCAAAAAGTCATTTTAGTAAATCCACTTTTTTTTTAGACACTAAAATCCTATAATTCTTTATGCTCTCTCTCAAAAATCTAATTTTTTTTTTCATATTGAAGATCAAAAGTTTCAATCCAATTCTTGGTGTTGGATAGGACAAGCTTAGAGGGTCACAATTTTTGTACCAACTTTTTACTGTTCTCGAGTACTTTAGGTTTTAATAAAAAAAGTAAAAAAAACTACATGCACTTTCTTGCATGTAGATATCAAGAATGATCCTGGTTTGTTTTGGATTCTTAAGATAGGTTCAAATCATTGATCAAAACTGTATGTTGCAGGTTGAGTTAACCTTGCAAGTAGTAGCATGAAGTATTTTATAGATGATTCTCCTCTTAGACAGGTAAGAGAAGCTAAATTGACATGTCTTTGTAGATACCGTGCTCTATGTTCTTGAGTTTGTGAGATTTGTGAAATTAATGTGAATGTGTTTATAGTTTGGATTGATTTTAAATGTAAAATGAGTGAAATTGATTGATTGAATTTTTGTAGTTTTAGTTTGATGGTAGTATTAAAAGTTGATATTGTGAATGTATGCAAATTTATTTCATGGTTTGATGACTCATTGGTTCATCTATATGTATATAGGTAAATGACCTGTAACTATTAAGAAAATAGAATCTTGAATGTAATTAGACATATAGTATTTGCCTCAATTTGGTTAACCATGATCTAGAATTGATTTTGAAAGAAGTATGTAAGTATTATGAGTTACCACAATGAGTTAATGACTTGTTTTGGAGAGAAATAAGTTTTTGAAAGAAACTTATGATAGTTTGATAAAAAATGATGATTAGAAATTATATATGATTGTGAAACAAGGAAAGTAAGAAATTAATTGGATGGTGAATTAAGTGAGCACAAAATGTTCTGAATTATGCAGTTGTGTCGAGCAAAGTACTGTTATGAGTTTTTAATGATTTTTTCTTGATGCTGATAACGTTCTCATTGTATTACAACATATATGAGTAGTAACCTGTGATCTTGATGTGTTGATAATTGTTGTGGAATATCATTCTTGACTTAGTATTTTTAGAAAGTTGAAAGAGGTTCATTTAAGTGCAATTTGAAAGAGCTGATCGAGACAAATATATGGATTTATCCTGTCAAATGATATTATGATTGGTTGAAAAGACTGTGTAGATTCACAGTTAGAAGGGTCATTTGATAGATACTGACCTCTGAATCTAATTCAGTGCATGAGTTCTCCAGAAGTATAATTAAGGTGATGAAATGTGACTTTGATTTTTAATTATAAATGTTAGAATGTTTATTTTAAGCATGTTCTAAATAGTTAGTTGTCCCTTCTTATATAGTTGTTTGTGTTTTTCTCTTATCTATGATGATTGTGTATTACACTAGAACAAATGATGTTTCTACAAGAGAGGATATACCTCAAGTTGCTTATGAAGTTATATTAGAATAATTGTTTAATGTTTATTAAGTTATATTGTAAAGATATGAAAACTTTTAAATCTCTATAAAAAAATTATATTTTAAATGATTCTACTAAACTATCTTTTATTTATTAAAATATTTTAATATTTAAACTTTATTTATTAGGAAGTATTACAAGGTATTACAAGATACCGACTTAAACAAATTATCTATTACAAATCATAGCACACAATAGATTCATAAGAGTTTTGGAAAAAAATAATAAGAGCTTTGGGAAAAAATAATAAGAGCTTTGGAAAAAAATAATAAGAAGTGACAAATATTTAACAAATTAAAATTAAAATATATAACATTAAAGTTACCAACTGCCTTGATAAGAAAATTTTCTCAAAAGCAAGATACATGTTTTTCATTATCTTGCATTTTTGTTTAAGTAATAAGATTAATATCAAATGTAATTAATAGAAAATATTTTATAATTTAATGATAATCAATTATTTATCTATCGTTTTATCTAGAAACATAATAATTTAATCAAATATTTTATCATATAATCAATCAAATGAGAGTTCAATCATGAAAGGATCTAATTTCATACACTGAAGATCCAATTTTTTCTTTCTCGAATAACGGTTTATATCTCATGTCAATATCAGGAAAGCAATCTCCTTATTCAGCATGTTTTCATTTAAGGTAAAACTAAAAGATAAAAGTTTATTGTGCTCAAGAAATGTTCTTAATTTATATGTTTAATGTTAATATTATTGTGGAAGGTTTTCTAATAACTTATAGAAATTATCATTATGCATATAAACTTTTTTTAAAGTAAAAATAATTGATTTTTCATTTTGTTGTTAAGTTGTGTGCCTTTTTTTTCATCACGTTACCATTTATATGTCTCATCATGTTATACATTGTCCAATAATTACAAACTACGACCAATTTCTTGCTACCACCACCTATGACAACTTGTCTCGCCTTTTATCCTTGTGATAATAAAATACTTGCTCTTGGATGATTTGAGTATAATTATATACCATGTTCGCATAGATGAGGTATATATCTTATATATCTTGAGAAAGATATGTTTCATTTACCTGCTTTAAGTTCAATGTATAGTTCTTTGTTTCTTACTTTTATACAGATTATAAGAAAACTTGAGGGTCACTCCAAAAGAGTTTCGGACCTTGCATTTTTCCTTAGTTTTTTTATCTGCTTGTTTCAGTTAATGTAAACGATCAGGTTAATATTTAATATATATTATATTTATATAAGTCAGTTGAATGCTGGTTAGGTTCATATGAACTTGATTTGTTATTATTTTAATTATCTTGTAGATCTTTGTATGGAACACCAATGAATGGAAAAAACAGAAAGAAGGGTACTGGAAAGTGTATGGACAAAGGGTGTCAGAAATATTGTCTGAAACACATGTTCAATTTCACCTGTATCAGAGACACTTCCTTGTTGTAAGAAAAGACTGTCTTATAATGTATGAAGCAACAAATCTCAACCAGATTTGTTGCTTCATACATGGCAAGACATTCTCTTCTTACAACAAGGAAGTGTCACTAATATAGGTGAAATTGAACATGTGTTTCTGGCACCCTTTGTCCATATATTTGCAAGTACCCTTCTTTTTGTATTTTTCATTCATTGGTGTTACATACAAAGATCTACCAGAAATAATTAAAATAACAACAAATCAAGTTCATATGGACCTAACCAGCAAAATCAACTAGCTTATATAAATATAATAGATATTAAATACTAATCAAACTGATCATTTATACCAATTAAAACAAGCAGATCAAAACAAATGGAAAATGCAAAGTCGGAAACTCTTTTGGAGTGACCCTCAAGTTTTCTTATAATCTGTACAAACATAAGATACAAAAAAAAGTATACTTGAACCTCTTTGAAGCAGGTAAATGAAACATATATTTCTCTCAAGATAAAATAAGATATTCATATGTGCAAACATGGTATATAATTATGCTCTAATCATCCATACCAATAACAAGTATATTATTATCACTAAGGTAGAAGGTGAAACAAGTTGCCATAGGTGGTGGTGGCAAGAAAGTTGTCATAGTCCGTATTTATCGGATAATGTATAACATGATCAGACATATCATAGTTTCATAGTTTCATTGTAAACATATGGTAGCAAACTTGTGAATGGTAGCGTGATAACAAATAAAAAGAGAGAGAACAAATGAGTAACTTTTATAAATGATTGAACACAGGATGAAAAAGGCACACAATATAATAACAAAATGAAAAACCAATTATTTTGACTCTAAAAAAAGTTTATATGCATTTTGATAATTTCTACATGTTATTAGAAAACCTTTATCAAAATAGGAATGAAATCAAACCTTCCACAATAATATTAAAATATTAACATTAAACATATAAATTGAATATTTTTTTAGCATAATAAACTTTTATCTTTTAGTTTTACCTTAAATGAAAATATGCTGAACAAGGAGATTGCTCCTCTGATGTTGACATGAGATATAAACCGTTATCAAATATCTCCATTGTATAAAATTGCTCATCCATAAGCCACTTCCTGATTGCCAAATGAGGGGAGAAACTTGTGTAGTTGCCTACATGTATTAACTATACTATATAATTAATTCAACTACAATGTAAGAAGACTAAAAATATGAAGGTAGGATGGGAGATGGAGAATCCTCATTAAAAAAAGTGGATGGGAGATGGAGAATCCTCATTAAAAAAAGTGGATTTTATGTTTTTACTTACCTTGCCATCAGGGTTAAGGTTATTACAAGGCCATTTACAAAATAGATGATCACCATTTGATGCCAATGCCAATATGCCTTTTCTCTCATTGGTGTAAGCGAGTCTGAGTATCTGTTTTATGTAGCCAAATTTTTTATTATCTTTAATTTTGTGAAACCTACTAGTAAATTCGAACTATTATATATTTTGTGTAAAATATATCTTATATAAATTATTTTATGAAAATAAAGAGATGAAGAAAGATTTATAATAAATTGAAACTCTCATTCTCAACTCAACAAGCATTTTATTAATCCATGCAGTAACTCTTATTTGTTGATTGCATTTATCTTAGAAATTTTATGTAAAAGAGAATTTGAACATTTAAAATAGAGCTATCCATGGCACATTAAAGGATGATATTTATCATGTTCAAATATATTTAAATATTAGTGATAATATACATTTTAAGAATAATCTAATAATAAAGCATTACCCTAAGAGGTCATACCTTGCTTATTTCCGGAGAAGCTGAAAGAACCGACAATGGGATAACTCAAAAATTTTTATTTTCCCAGTCTTTTTTAAAGATCAAGTTTAAAATAGGGCAATCAAATAGTATAAAATATATAAAAAATATAAAAAATGTGAATAAGTAAGTCCAATCCAAAAACAAAGCAAACAAAGGTATATTTGTATGTATAATGTTTATATAAGCTAATGAACCTCAATATATTGTTTTACAAATAACACCAGATTACTTTATAAATTTTCAAACAAAAATACTATAAATTGTTGCATGAGAAATAAAGTTTTGACAACTACACCAACCGCAATCCACTTTTAGAGATAATAATTATTATAAAAATAAATTCTTATATTTATAAAAAAAATAGAAGATAAAGAGTAAAATAGTATACATAATGTAAGTGTAAAAATTTATGGGCCTCAAAATATTATGATCCAAATTGTATTCATTTACAACCCCACTCCCAATACAAATAAAAATCAGAAAAATTTAGGCACTAGGAAGTCATAAAAGAAAATTATGATATTCCTCTCTTGTTAGATACGCATATTAAAAACTACAAAGAAAAGAATGGTAAAGGGGTGTATATTTGCTAGTGTCTCACAATATATTCATCCGAATCATGAATCTCAAATAAAAAAAAATTGGGATTATCTAAAAGAAGAATATGCAGCAGATCAGAGAATACAAAGCATGTTACAAAGCATGTACGTGTTAAATTTAATAAGAAACTTTGTAGAGAATAAAAGAGTCTAAGACCATCAAAAAGTACTCTGAAAAATTGTTTAGCATTGTAAATGCTAGGCACTAAGTTTCTTGATTCCAAAATTGTTGAAAACATTATTGCAACTGTACCTCATAGCTTTAAAGCTTCTAACAACTTTGGAGATCACAAAAGAATATATAGAAAGTGCTTTTCAAGTTGAAAATTGACAATGATTGTAAAATATAAAAGATCAACAGAAAAAAACTTGCTGGTTCAAGATCGAACAACAAAAAAGTGAAAGACTATAATCAAAGACCTTAAAAATAAAAGAAAATGATTCCAAAAGAGAGGAAATGGACTTTTATTTATCAAAATGGCTTGATACAAATGACAAATAAGGCTATATTTATAGTACTCATGAGAAGATTTTAGATTCCTAATTAATTTGAAAATTCTCAACTACCCTATTAATTGTAGATATCTCCCAACCACTCTACTCCTAATTAATTTGAAAATTCTCAACTACCCTATTAATTGTAGACATCTCCCAACTACTCTATTAATTTTGGACATCTCTAGAATATTGTAGAATTATTCCAACTAACTTATTTTATTAATTATAGAAAACTTTAGAAAAAAATCAACTTTATTTTCAACTTTAAAGTGATATTTTGGATATTAACCCGAGTTTCACACGAAGAAACTCAAAGGAAGTCTTAGAAAACGACTTTGTGAAAATGTCGGCAATATTTTTCTCACTTTGCACTTCCAATGTGTCAATGGTCTTGTCAAAAACCTTTTCTCTAATAAAGTAATGCTTGATCTCAATATTCTAGGTTCTTGCATGAAATATTGGATAAGTGAGCTTGAGAGCCCCTATGATTATCTCCAAAAAGTGTAGTTGGCTTAGTTATAGGATGATGTAAATCGTTTGCAAGTCTTTGAAGCCAAATGGATTCTCAAGCAGCAAGAGCAGCAACTTTGTACTCTGCCTCTGTAGTTGACAAAGAGACTGAATTTTGTTTCTTGCTACACCCAGAAATACTTGTCCCGCCACTAAGAAATACATATCCTGAAGTGGATCTCAGATCATCCAAGTCTCTGCCAAAATAAACATCGGTGAAACCAACTAGAGAGGAGATAACTTTCTTCTTGAAAAATAGAGACCTATGTCAAAGAGTTGAGTTGACATATTTCAAAAATCTTTTTTACTGCTTCTAAGTGAGGTTTTCTCAGTGACTGCATAAATCTGCTAACCAAATCAACTGAAAAAGCAATATCGGTTCTTGTGATAGTTAAATGTAGAAGCACGGTAAGGCTGCGGATTGACCAAAAGTTATCCTTCTTCACGTCTTAACTTCATGTTTGCCTCTAGTGGAGTTGAACACTTTTTGCTTTGATTTAGCCCAAATCATTCAACTAACTTTTTGGCATAACTTTCTTGAGAAAGAAAGATACCACTTGCCAAGTTTGTCACCTCTAAGCCAAGAAAGTGATGCAACTCCCCCAACTTCATGATATCAAATCTGATGGCATACTCATTATGAAGCTTTTCAAATTCCGTTGTACCATTGCCTGTTATTATTGTTAGGTATTCAAGTGTGAGTCCAAGTCCCACATTGGGTAGGAATGAGAAAGTTGAACAACATATAAGAAAGAAGATCTGCAAACCTACTCACACTTGAATACTTAACAATCTCCCCCTCAAGTGAGAGTCCCTCCTCCACCACAATGATACACTCCCCTTCGAGCGGAAGCAATCGACCCCAAGTACATTACCATGACCCCTCACTTATACCGCCGTTCACCCACTTATACGGGACACGCTTGCCTGAAATCTCCATCTGGAAGACTTTCGATACAGGGTCAAACTGTATTCGCCCAAGCCGTAAACCAACGACTCTAATACTACTTGTTGAGAAAATCCGAGGGGGAAACCGGGGAGATCTCAAACAATGAGAACTGAGTCATACCACATATAAGGGAATGACACCACCTTCAACCCAAAACCTTAAGGCGTTGGGTTTGTGTGTCTTCTTTCTTATATGTTGCTCAATTTTTTCATTCCTACCCAATTTGGGACTTCGACTCACACTTGAATACCTAAAAATCTCCCCCTCAAGTGAGAGTTTCTCTTCCACATTGATACACTTCCCCTCAAGCGAAAGCAACTGACCCCGAGTACATTACTCATGACCCCTCACTTGTACTGCCGTTCACACACTTATACGGGACATGCTTGCCTGAAATCTCCATCAGGAAGACTTTCGGTACAGGGTCAAACTGTACTCGTCTAAGCCGTAAACTAACCGCTCTGATACCACTTGTTGGGAGAATCCGAGGGGGCAAACCGGGGAGATCTCACAAGAATGAGAACTGAGTCAAACCACACATAAGGAAATGACACCACCTTCAACCCAAAACCTTAAGGCATTCGAGATGGGTTTGTGGGTCTTCTTTCTTATATGTTGCTCAATTTTTTCATTCCTATCCAATGTGAGACTTAGACTCACACTTGAATACCTAAATATTATTATATCATCCACATACAACAATAGAACAAAATGCAAGCTTCCTTGTTTTTTAACAAACAAGCTAGGGTCTAAATCCAAAGTTTTGATAGCTACAAAATTGTAAATATTGAGAGATTTTAGCATACAATACACTCGGAGCTTGCTTGAGCCCATAGAGTTGTTAGATATTTGTTTTAGAAATTTCACATTGATTTGTTTCAGTTTTTGAATACATCTTTAATAATTATTGTTCCTAATTAATTCCTAGATGTTAGGATAAAGTATTTCAGTTTTTGATAACTGCTCCTAAAAACTTTAAGGGGAGTAATTTCAGTCAATTTCTCCAAGTATTACAAATGTAAGTTGTTCATGACTCAAGAAATAAGAAGAAATAATAATATATTTTTTCTTGATACATCTTTGTTCAATTTTATTCATTTTTATTATTTTATATCCTCCTATTCTGAAAAACCAACAATTGGCATCTGAGCTCTTAGTTCTTAAGGGTCTGTGTGTGAGACTACGAGAAAAAAAAAACAACAGAGGGAAACCAGTGAGAAACCTTTTGAGAAAAACAAAAACTTCACCCGTGGCTGAAAACTTCATGGCATCACCTTTGGAAAAAACTATCAAATATGGTATGCTAAAATGAAGTCTTATCTAGAAGCGAGTGGTTTGTGGGATGTTGTGATGTCTGAAATCCAGTCGCTACAAGAAGATCCAACTGTAGCTCAAATCAGAAATTATAATGATGAAGCAATAAGAAGATCGAAGGCCAAGACCTGTATTCACTCTGCTATTTCTAATGTTGTATTCACTATAATTATGGCCTGTGAAACAGCTAAAGAAGTATGAGACACTCTCCAAGAGACGTTTCAAGGGAATGAAAAAACTCGGCAGATGCAAGTTCTCAATCTCAAAAGAGAATTTGAGATGCTAAGAATAAAGGAGGTCGAGACCATCAACGAATATATTGATAGGCTCTTGGCAGTCTTCAACAAGATCTGACTATTACGTGAAGATTTACCTAATAAAAGGATCGTAAAAAAAGTGTTGGTGAGTCTCGGAGAGAGGTTTGAAGCAAAGCTCTCATCACTTGAAGAATTAAGAGATCTCACAATGATTTCACTAATCGAGTTGATGAACTCTCTGCAAACCCAAGAACAAAGAAGAATGTTGAGAGAATAGTTGAGTACTGAAGGAGCTTTTCTAGCAAAGTCACAACCGAATTACAAAGCAAAGAAGAAAGACTGAAAAAATGAGAAGAAAAGGGATGAGGATGGCAATGACGAGAATGAGAAGTAATCAGCATATCAACACTGCAAAAAAACTTCTCATCCATAGTTGGTGGAGACCCGATGTGGTGTATAGGTCGTGCAATCAAAAGGGTCATGTGGAGAAGGTATGCAAAAGAAAGCAATAAGGGGCGCAAATTACTCAAGAGACCGATGACGAGAAGGAGAAACATCTTTTTGTGGCAACTTGCTTTGCTAAAAACATCACTAGTGAAGCATGGTTGATTGACAGTGGATGCACTCATCACATAACTCATGATAAAGGCATGTTTGTAAAGCTGGACAGAACTCACTCTTCAAAAGTCAGAATTGGGAATGGAGACTATATTGAGGTCAAAGACATAGGTGATATTGCCATTGATTATGGCTCAGGTACAAGAATAATCTCCGATGTTCTATATGTCCCTGAAATTGATCAAAATCTGCTAAGTATTGGGCATCTTTTAGAGAAAGATTATGATGTGGTCTTCGAGGATAAAACCTATGAAATTTTTGATACTATTGGCATTAAGTTGTTGTCAGTAAAGGTGAAGGGCAAAAGCTTCTCTGTAAACTTGCAAACAGAACTCGCTTACTCTTCTGTAGCTGATTTGGAATGAAAGGTTAGGGCATTTTGACTATTCTGCACTTAACTTCATGCATAAAAATGAGTTAGTGCAGAGTTTGCCTTATGTTGAAGCTAGAGATAGAATATGTGAAATTTATCAACTCGGGAAGCAGTCTAGGAAGCCTGTAGTAGAAAATCATGGAAAGCCAGTAGTGGAAAATCATGGGTTGGATTCTCATGACGGTATTGAAGTTTCTAAATAATTGATTGTGAAGGAGATAGAATCTAGAACTGGTAGAAATGTTGCAGAAGAAAGCAAATGGAAAATTGTTGCTTCTATAGGGGAAAGGAATAAGTCCAGTGAAGTGGTTGGGAAGACTGAAAAAAAATTTACTTTCTCAAAGAGTTTGGAGGACAGTGTTCTTGATTTGTACTCATGGAAGTTTAATACCAACAATAGTCCTGTGGAACCTTACCAAGATGCTAGTGGAAGTAGGCCGAGTAATGCTTTGAAGGTTCCGGTATTTCAACAATCAAAGTATCAAAGTGATGAAGCTTCTGATGCAAACAACAGTAATGTGAAATCTGGGAAGGCAAATAATATACCTTTCTCAAAGGGGATGTGTCAACAAGCTACAACGATTCAATTTTTTTCTGGCCGTCTGGGCAGGTTCTTGTGATATATGAAAAGCACTTCAGGTTATCTGTTTAGTCTTAGTTCTGGTTATTTCTCTTGGAATTCAAAAAGAAGTGGTGGCTCAATTCACAGCTAAAGTAAAATATATATAGCAACTGTTGTTGTTGTTAATCAAGCTTTGTGGATTAGAAAAATACTTGTAGATTTGAAGTTTAATGAGGAGGATGGAACTATTATCAATGTTGATAATCAAGCAACCATTGCAATTTCCAACAATCATGTGTTTCATGGGAAGACTAAATATTTAAAGATCAAATACTATTTCTTGAGAGAAGTTTAATGTAGCAAGGAAGTTGTCTTAGATTTGAAGACTCAAGACAGAAGATTGAAGTTTACAGTTCCAAAATCAAGGAGGAGTGTTAGATATTTGTTTTTGAAATTGCACATTGATTTACTTCAGTTTCTGAATACGTCCTTTCTTTAATTAGAATAATTGTTTCCTAGATGTTAGGATAAAGTATTTCAGTTTTTTTTATAACTACTCCTAAACTTTAAGGAGAGTAATTTCAATCAGTTATTTTTTCTTTCTTCAAATATTATAAATGTAAATTGTTCAAGGCTCAGAGAAAAAGAAACAACAATATATTTTTTCTTCATACATCTTCATTCAATTTTGTTCATTTTTATTATTTTATATCCTCCTATTTTGAAAAACAAACAATAAAGCCTTTTTAAGTTTACATACATAATTAGGATGGGAGTTAAAAACATAACCTGGAGGTTGTTCCATATAGATATCTTTATCTAGCTCCCTTTATAAAGAACACATTCTTCACATCAAGTTGCCATAATTTCCAATCATGGAATGCTGCTATAGCCAACACCATGCGAACTGAAATCATCTTGGCTACAGGGCTGATTTGCACCGCATGATGTGATCGAACAAGCCATGAGAAATCGATCTGTTCAACACAAACTCTGCTTTTGCATTCAATTGCTTCCATCTTTTGAGTGCATTGACGTTTCTTGACTCGTTAGTAGGAGAACTTGTATTACTCCCATCAACAACATCCCACAAATTTTCACCAATGAGATAAGACTCCATACAAGTCCTCCATACCCTGTAGTTGAACTAATTTAAGAGCTCAATACTAAGTCCACTACGACCAATTGAATCCACCTTTAAAGCACTAGTTGATTTTTTCACAAAGGGATCTTGACACACATACTAGAGCCCTTATGACTCCAATACCATGTAAAATATAAAAGAATACAAAAAAAAGAGAAAGTCTGCTGGCCCAAGATCGAACAAACAAAAGTGAAAAAAATATAATCAAAGAAGAATAACATAAAAAACAAAGGAGAATTATTTAAGAAAAGAGGAAAGAAACTTTAGAATACTTTCACTTCTCAAAATAGCTTGATACAAATGACAAATGATTAGCTCTATACATTCTAGACTCCTAATTAATTTAAAAGTTCCCAACTATCCTATTAATTGTAAACTTCTCCCAGCTATCTTATTAATTATAGAAAACTCTAGAAACAAAACACCTTTATTTTCAACAATAATAACAAAAACAAGTTTGAAGGATTAGCAAGCAATAAAAACAATAGTCAGAGTAGTAATACTTAGGCACCATGTCCTTACAGAGAAAAAAGAAGAAAAAAACAGTAATCATCCACAAAAGCAATCTTGGTGGAGGCCAGATCCCAGGTGTCATAGGTATGGTCATTTAGGACACAAAAAGGATATGCAGCATATCCTAACAATATTAAAGTCAAGGTTGTTGAACACCAATTGTAAGAGGATAAGATATTTTCTTATCATGTTTTGATAATTTTACAAAAAGTTTTATTTACGGTGATTGTACAAATCTCATGACTTATTATTATAAACATTTTAGAAATCTTGATTAAACTATTCTTTCTTTATAAAGTGAAGGTTGAAAATGGAGCATATATTGAAGTTAAAGGCAAAGGAGCTCTGACAATCTATCGATGATAAGATAATTTTGTATTAAAAATCTAAATATGATTTTAAGTCTTACATTGAATAAAAATAATAAAATTAAGCAATATATAAAGAAAAAAATCCACTAATGTCAAATTAGAAGTGATGTTAATCTCTTATATATATGATTTTGATTAATCTCTCATTGTTGTTGAATCTTCCAAGACCAAAACAAAATTAATATTTGGAAGAAGAAATCTTTTATTGTCCAAAAGTTTTTGTCATTCAAAAATAAGAGGAGAATATTTGTAATATTCCTTTAGGTTGATACTATTCTTATTACAAGAAAATAGAAATTGCTTGACAAGTTTAAGGACAAGAAAGATAATTTTGAAATGACAGATATTGGAATCGTGACATTCTTCTTTAATTTACAAGTTAAAAAAAGAAGCAAAATGAAATATTTGTATGTAAAAAAAATTAAACAAGCTGCAACTCTGATGAATCAAAAAGAGAATCTCTTTCACTTGTAACTCTCTGAAACCTCTGTTTGAGCATGTTTCAACCATAAACCATCGACTTTGATACATACCACTTGTTGGAAAAGGTTCAACCAAGTTAAGTATATGCATTATGTAGTCTAATTCACTTTCAAGAAACAAAAATGATTCTTAGATACATTAGAGACAATTAATTTTGAAATAAGATTCAACCAAATTAAAAGTTTGAATCTTTTTAAACGTTTTCATATTGATTAGACAAATCATGTTGATGATATGAGAAACATCTTAGATTATTGACTTACTAAAAATTTTGGAGTTTTCTCAATGTTTTAAAAAGTAAGAAATTATAGCTCAATCAACAATAGATACTTCATATATAGTTATTATTGATGTGAATTAAACATTTTAATGTATAAATTGCAAGAAACAAACAAAAAGTGCACAATTATTGGCTGATGGTAGGAAAATGCTTCACGAAAGTTTGTTGATGATTTCCTAGTATTAAGAGTCAGTTAGGAAGTTTTGGGTGTTTTTTATTGTTATCTGTTAACGACTTATTCCTAGGATCATGTTTTTAGTGGTTAGTTGTTTTTTTAAGCTTTATAAATTATAAGGTTTCTGATGTTAAATAACAAAATCAATCTTTCTTGTTCAACATATTATATTTTTTTTTATTTGTGCAATTCTATTCTTTATTTTCTTGATAATCTCCAAACCATTGATATCATAGAGTTTTTTTTCTTAAAAGACCTATAATATGGACTTTGAAGCAAATTTCTCCCAAACAACTCTTCCATTTTTCAATAGGAAAAATTGTGATCTCTGGTACGTCAGAATGGAGGCTTACCTTGAAGCTTTGGATCTCTAGAAAGTTGTAGACAAATATTATGAAAGAATTCGAAACATGTAGGTGCTAAATTTAATGAGGGAGTTTAGACTTCAAATGATAAAAGACTCTTAAACAATTAAGGAATACTCAAACAAATTGTTGAGTATTGCCAACGAGATAAGGCTGTTGGACAGGGAATTTACAGATTTCAGAATTGTTAAGAAATAAGTGACAGCAGTGTCACATGTCTTGCAGACCTAAGAGCAATGAAGATTGATGAGAGGAGATCATGCTGTTGAAGGTGCTACATGCCTTGCATACCCAATAACAATAAAGATGAAAGACTTTGAGATAATCAAGGAATACTTAGACAAATTGTTGAGTGTTGCCAACAATATAAGACTAAGACTATTCGGCAGGGATTTTACAGTTTCCAGAATTGCTAAGAAAATTCTGGTCACAATGCCAGAAAGGTATAAAGCATCTAGAGCTTCATTGGCGAATACAAAGGATGCGTCTAAGATCCCGAATTTCTACATGTCTTGCAGATCCAAGAGCAATGAAGATTGATGAGGAAAGATCATGCTTTTGAAGGTGTTACATGCCTTGTAGACCCAAGAACAATAAAGATGATAGACTCTAAGACAATCAAGGAAAACTCAGACAAATTGTTGTGTATTGCTAGCCAGATAAAGCTGTTGGGCAGAGATTTTGCAGATTTCAGAATTGCTAAGAAAATTCTGGTAATAATGCTAGAAAGGTATGAAACATTTATAGCTCCATTGGAGAACACAAAAATCTGTCTAAGATCGACAAAAATGCTACATGCCTTATAGACCCAAGAGCAATGAAAATTGATAAGGGAAAATCATGTTATTGAATGTACTTTTTTAATCAAGAGCCAACAAGCTAAAAACTACAAAATAAAAATAATCCAACTAGTAATTAGAATAGTGCAAATAGTTACAACAAAGAAAAGGGGTAAAAGAAAAATTACCCACTATGACAAAATGGGTCACCTTCCATTTAAATGTTCCAAGAGACCCGATGTTATATGCATCAAGTGCAATCAAATGGGACATGAAGCAGTCATATGCAGGAGTAAAAATCAATAACAAGAAAAAGAAGTTAAGGTTGTTGATTAAGAGGAGGAAGATAAACTCTTTGTAGCCACGTATAATTTTGCAAGCAGTGAAGAGAGTGAGAACTGACTTTGGTCTAATTCAATGTGAGTCTTTTGGAAGTAAAGTCAATGTCTATGAAATGTTGAAATGTGACTTTGATTTTTAATTGTAAATGTTGGAATGTTTATTTTAAGCATGTTCTAAATAGTTAGCTTATCTTTCTTGTGTGGTTGTTTGTGTTTTTTTTTTTCTTATATGTGATAATCGTGTATTACATGTGAGCAGATTATGTTATTATAAGAGATGATATATTTCAAATTGATAATAAAATTATGTCAGAGTAGTTATTTGATGTTTATTTAGTTATATTTTAAACTTTTAAATCCTTATGAAAGAAGAATTACATTTTGAATAATTTTACTAAATTATCTTTTGTTTATAAAAAATATTTTAATATTTAAGCTTTATTTAACTCTAAATAATAAATTTTACGGAATCTTACAAAATAGCGACTTAAATTATCTATTGCAAATGAGAGCACACAATAGTTTTGGAAAGAAATAATAAAAAGTGAAAAATATTTAACAAATTAAAATCAAAATATATAATATTATAATATTAAAGTCACCAACTGTCCTCGTAAGAAAATTTTCTCAAAAGGGGTAAGATATTTGTTTTTCATTATCTTGGATTTGTTTTTGAAGTAATAAGATTTGTAATATCAAATGCAATTATTAAACTCAAGAAAACAATGCAAAAAGTTTATAGGAAATATTTTATAATTTAATGATAATCAATTATTTATCAATCGGTTTTATCTATAAACATAATAATTTAATCAAATATTTTATCATATAATCAATCAAATGAGAGTTCAATTATGAGAGGATCAATTATTTTGCCTTTAGTTATTTCTTGAAAGCTAATCAGAACAACTTAATTGATTGTTTTAAAAATATTTGTTTAACTGTGCCTTAAATTATAATCGTTTAATCTGTGCTTCAAAATCTATTAAAACATTTTTGAAAAACTGTTTAAATTTGAATCAAGGTTAACATTAACAATGAATGTAATACAATATTCTTACCTTATTCATTTCCAGATGCACAATTTTCAATCATTCAAATATTAAAGTTATAAACATTCACGTCATCATCAAAATACATCAACATAAACTAAAACTATAATATTCAATATTCGTAATTAGCTTAATGAACAGTTACCATTACCAATTATTAGTTCCAAGTGTCTATCTCATTTGCTTACTATTCACACACATGAAAATAATTAATGAGAAAAACTGATTTTATTTTATAATTTTTAAGAATAAATACAAAAAATAATACTAAATTTGTGGATGTATAAAAACAAATATTATGGTTAACATTGTAAGTATAAAAAAACATAAAAATATTTCACTGGCTTAGTTTATATAACTTTATAATATGTAATTAATAGTAAAAGGAGGAAATGATAGATGGTAAACAATAAATGGTGGAAAGCATTCTATTCCTAGTATATTATTTGTATTCCCACTTTTTATTCACCCTATAGTATTCCAGTCTTCTGCTACTAATTATATCTTCTAAAATGTAGAAAAATCATGCATATGGACGGAACTTAATAATGAATTTATTGAAATGTTTAAAGTAAAACTAAATGAGATAGAAAAACGTAAAAGAAGGATTGTTTATTTTGAGAAAACATTATATCTTATTTTTCACTTTTAACTTCAAATTTCTAAACGTGTTCATTTCTTCTATTTTTTCAATAATTCTAAAAAATAGGAAAAAACAAAAAAATATTTTCACTATTTCCCATAAAAATATTAAGAGAAATACATTAAAAATAATTATATAATTTCATAACTAAAGTGAAAGCAAATAATAAAAATAAATTATAGTTTGAAAAAAAACTATTTTGTTTTCCTTAGGCGCTTTCATAGTTAATGATCGAATGATAATCATCTTTAAAACACAATTAGACTAAATTAATGTTTATTTTTAATATTAATTCTTTTAGTTAAATAATGAAAAATTTGGACCATAACACGATAATTAGAAATATATCACAATCATGTAATTAAGGACAATTCAAAATAGAATGAATAAAAAAAAGTAGTAATAGATAATTAAGAGTAACGATAACAATGTTGTCATCTTTTATTTTCTCCAATTCTTGATTACTGTTTTTTTAAATCTTTTGTCACTTATATTATTTTTGACACGTTCATTGACTCTCACAACCTTGGAAAGGCTAAACACGTTCAATCTTCTGGCTTTTGAGGCTCAAACACAAAAACCCTACCATCTGTGAGCCCCACAACAAATTGGCTTGGCTTATGTGGATGCGCAGCAATGGCTAGTGGAGAAATGCTGGAACTGGAATAGACAGATAACAAATAATATAATTATAACGTGTGCCAAGGAAATATGCCATATTTAAAAATTAAAAAGTGGCTATTAGTTTTTTTTGGTGTCCAATTGTGTCAAAGTTAGAATATAAAACGTCATGCAACCTACAAAACATCCCATCCTTGATCAGAGAAAGACAGAACAAAAGTGTAAATTTCAAGAATTTAAAAATTAAAAAAATACAGCTGACAAAAGTTTTATAACTTATATTTTTATACATATGAAAAATATTTATAAAGAAATATTATACACTTGAAAAAGATAATCAATTACATATTTTATATAATTAATTATTATTTTATGTTTTTATAATAAAATAAGTAGATTAAAGCAAAATAAATAATACATTAAATAAATTAAATTATTTAAAAATAATTTTAAATTATTTTTAAATTTTATTTTATACATTTTTAAAAAAATATATTAATATAAAAAATTATTATATATCAATCAAATCATATGTAACTTTTTTATTCAAATCCGTAGTTACTTTCTACACTACTTTATTTAAATTCATTATTATTTTTTTCTTAAGACTATCGAATAAAGTCTAAATGAAGGATAATGACAATTCATAATGCACAGACCAAAAAAAATGTTTACAGAAACTCTCTTTTGGTAAGATGATATTATTATTTATTATGAATGCATATACTTAGGCATGCCTAGAAATTGTTACCTTAAAAAGAAGAAAAACATACCTTGGAGTTGTAGGAACGTAAGTCGAGAGATTAATCCTACAACGTATTTGAAACTTTAAGGTATCAAGTATTGCCACATTTCCATCAACAAAACCGACATACACAGCCTGACCATCAGATGAGAAAGTTGCTTGGGAGATACCCACTGCAACTCTTGGAACCCACTATCATGAAACAAAAGTTTGTACATTTGTTAAGTAAGAAACAACTCACTATATATAGGAAAAACCATATGGTAAGTGGGAAAAAAAAGAGAACCTGGTTGCAACATTTGAGATTTGTTGCTTCGAACATTGTAAGATAGTCCTTTTTTACAACAAGAAAATGCCTCTCATCTAGGTAAAATTGAACATATGTTTTAGAGAGTACTTCTAGCACCCTTTGTCCATATCATTGCAAGTACTTTTCTTTCTATTTTTTCTATTCATTGGTGTTCCGTACAAAAATCTACAAGAGATAATCAAAATAATGACAATTCAAGTTCATATGGAACTAACCAGCAAAATCAATTAGCTTATATGCATATGATAAATATTAAATACTAACCTGATCATTTACACCAACTGAAACAAGCAGATCAAAATTGCAGGCAAATGCAAGATCGGAAACTCTTTTAGAGTGACCCTCAAGTTTTCTTATAATCTATACAAAAGTAAGATACAAAAAAAATACCTTCAACCTCTTTGAAATAGGTGATGAAGCATATCTTTCTGAAAGATAAAGGAAGATATATACCTTATAGGTACGAAGATGGTATATAGTTACACTGAAATCATTCATACCAACAGCAAGTATATTATTATCACGAGGATAAAAGGCGAGACAAGTTGCCATAGGTAGTGGTGGCAAGAAATTCGCCATAGGCTGTATTTATTGAACAGTGTTAACATGATTAGACATATCATAATTTCATTGTAAACACGTAATAGCAAACTTGTAAATGGTAGCGGGATATCAAATAAAAAAAAGAGTGTTTATAGATGAATAAGCACAAGATCAAAAAAGGCACACAACATAATAACAAAATGAAAAATCAATTAATTTGATTCAAAAAAAAAGTTTATGCATAATGATAATTTCTATAAAACTTTTATGAATGTAGGGATGGAACCAAACCTTCCACAATAATATTAAAATATTAACATTAAACAATTTCATATAAATTAAGAACATTTCTTTTATGTTCTAGTTTTACCTTAAATGAGAACATGCTGAATAAGTAGATTGTTCCCCTGATGTTGACATGAGATATAGACTGTTATTTGACAATGAAAAAGAAGAAATTGGATCTCCACTATATGAACTTCTAAGTACTTCTAAGTTTGTTGCTCATCAATTGTGAGCCACTTCCTGGTTGCCAAATGTGAGCAGAAACTTGTGTAGTTGCCTACAATTATTAATTATATTTTATAATTAATTCAACTACAAAGTAAGAGGACTACAAATATGAAGGCAGGGTGGGAGAGGGAGAATTCATATTAAAAAAAGTGGATTTTATGTTTTTACTTACCCTGCCATCCAGGTTAAGGCTGTTAGAAGGCCACTTCCAAACTAGGTGATCACCATTTGATGCCAATGCCAAAATGCCTTTTCCCCCATTGATGTAAGCCGGTCTAAGTATCTGTTTTATGTAGGGAAAGCTAATGACAATTTCTTATTTTGTGAAACCTAATAGTAAATTCTAACTTGTATTTGTTTCTGCAAAATATGTCTTATGTGAATTAAAACCTTCATTTTGAACTCATGTATTTATGACAAGCATCTTATTAATCCATGTAGTAATTGTTATTTTATGATTGCATTTATCTTTTAAATTTTATGTAAAAAGGGATTTTAAACATTTCAAATAGAACTATTCATGACACATTAAAAGATGATATTTATCATGTTGAAATATTTTAAAAAATTAGTGATAATACACGTGTTAACAATAATCTAATAAAGCATTACTCTAGAAGGTCATACCTTGCTTATTTCTGGAGGGGTAGGAAGCTGCAAGAACTGACAATGGTATAACTCACAAATTGCTAAGTCATTCCAAAGCATTGAATTAGACCTCCCATCTTCCAAGTCTCCTTGGTACCCGGTCTTTTACAAAAATTAAGTTTAAATTAGGTCAGTCAAGTAGTATAAGATATAAAGAAATGTGAATAAGCAAGTCCAATTCAAAAACAAAGGTATATTTGTATCTATAATGTTTATATAAGCTAATGAACCTCAATATATTGTTTTACAAATAACACAAGATTACTTTATAACTTTTCAAACAAAAATACTATAAATTGCATAAGAAATAAAATTTTGACAATTACACTAACCATTTTACAACCTAAAGGTAATAGTTATTATAAAAATAATTTTTTATAACTTTACAAGAAGTTGACTTGTTAATAGTAAAAAGTTGACTTGTTAATAGTGGTAGTACAAATCACATTATTTATTATTATAAGCTATTTAGAAATCTTGATTAAACTATTCTTTCTAAAGTGAAGGTTGAAAATGGAGCATACATTGAAGTTAAAGGCAAAAGAGCTGTGACAATATATTGATGACTAGGTAATTTTGTATTAAAAATTTAAGTATGAGTTTGAACTTTACATTGAGTAAAAATTAAAAAATTGAACACCATATAAACAAGAAAACTCACAAATGTCGAGTTTGAGGTGGTATCAATTCATTATATATGATTTTGACTCACCCAACAACAAAATTAATGTTTAGAAAAAAAAACTTTGTTGACCAACCAAAAGTTTTTAGTTTTTGTCATTCAAAGATAATAGGAGAATACTTGTAGTATCCATTTAGGTAATACTATTTTTATTACAAGAAGACATAGAAATTATTTGAAAAGTTTAATGACAAGAAAAATAATATTGAAATGAGAGATCTTTGAATCGTAACATTCTTCTTTGATATACAGGTTAAAAAAAACAAAATGAAATATTTGTGTGTAAAAAAAATTAAACAAGATGCAACTCTGATGAATTAAAAGGAGAATCTCCCTTGTTTATACCGCCCTGAAACCTCAACTATAAACCATTAGTTCTGATATAACTTGTTAGAAAAAACATTGACAATATCTCATAATAATGAGATATGAGTCAGACACACAAGAAAAAATGATGTCACATTCAACCTAAAATCTTAAGGTTTTTCATATTGATTGAACAGATCATGTTGATGATGCGAAAAACACCTTAAGTTATTGACTCACTCAAAGTTTTGGAGTTTTCTTAGTGTTCTAAAGAGTAAGAAATTATAACTCAATTAACAACAGATACTTCATTTATAGTTAGTGTTGTTATGAATTAATCTTTTTGATGCAGAAAACTTATGACATATTGCAAGAAACAAATAGAAAACACACATTGGTTGGCTAATAATAGAAAAATGCTTCAAGATTGAAACATTCCAAGTTCTAATTATATTATAAGTTCTAATTATGTTTGTTGATGATTTCCTAGTCTTAAGAAGTAAGTTAGAAAGTTTTATGTTTTCATGTTTTTTATCTCATTTTATATGAATGGCTTATTCCTATGACCATGTTGTTAGTTGTTAGTTATTTTTTAAGCTTTATAAATTATAAGGTTTCTGATATTAAAATAATATCATTCTTTCTCATTTAATATATTATATTTTTTCTCTGTTCAATTCTGTTCTTTATTTTCTTGATAATTTTCTACAATTGGTATTATAGAGTTTTTTTCTTACTAGACTTATAATTTACAACATGGACTCTGAAGCAAGTTTCTTCCAAACAACTATTTCAATTTCAATGGGGAAATTAGGATCTATGAACTGTGACAATGGAGGCTTCCCTCGAGGTTTTGGATTTCTGGGAAACTATAAAAAAAATTATGAAATTCTTTCACTCCTAGACAACCCCATCAGACCTTTTTGTTAGAATTTTTGCAATCATCTTTACTAGAATCATGACACTCAAATCAACAAAAAAAAATTGAGATTATCTAAAGTAGAAATATGCTAGAGAAGAAATAATTAAAAACATGCAGGTGTTAAATTTAAGACGGAGTTTAGATGAAAGATTTTGAGACAATCAAGGAATACTCAATCAAATTGTTGAGTACTACCAGCAAGATAAGGCTGTTAGGCAGGGATCTTGCAGATTCCAGAATTGTTAAGAAAATTTTGGTAACAGTGTCAAAAAGTATAAAACATCTAGTGCTTCATTGGATAACACAAAGGATATGTCTAAGATTACTTTGGAAAAAGTGTTACACGCCTTCAAGACCCAACAACAATGAAGATTGATGAGGGAAGATCATGTTGTTGAAGGTGTTACATATCTTGCATACCCAAGAGCAATAAAGATGAAAGACTCTGAGACAATCAAAGAATATTTAGACAAATTGAGTATTGTCAGCAAGATAGGTTGTTGGACAGGGATTTTGTAGATTCCAGGATTGCTAAGAAGATTTTGGTAATAGTGCCATAAAGGTATAAAAGTATCTAGCGCTTCGTTGGAGAACACAAAGGTGCTATCTAAGATCACTTTGGCAGAAATCCTACATGCCTTGCAGACCCAAGAGCAATGAAAATTAATGAGGGAATATCATGTTGTTGAAGGTGCTACATGCCTTAGAGACCCAAGAGCAATGAAGATGAAAGACTCTAAGACAATCAAGGAATACTCAGACAAATTGTTGAGTATTTCCAATAAGGCTGTTGCACATGGATTTTTCAAATTCCAGAATCGTTAAGAAAATTTTGGTAATAGTGCTATGAAGCATCTATCACTTCATTGTAGAACATAAAAAGGATCTGTCTAAGATCACTTTGACAGAAGCGCTACATGCCTTGTACACCCAAGAACAGTGAAGATTAATGAGTAAAGATCACATTATTGAAGATGCTCTTCTAACAAAAAGCCAACAAATTAAAAACTACAAAAAGAATAATAATCCAACTAGTAATTATATCAGTGCAAATAATTACAACAAAGAAAATAGTGAAAAGAAAGACGATCCATCTTATCAGCATTGTGACAAAATGGGTCACCCTCCATAAATGTTCGAAGAAACCCTATGCTATTTATGGATCAAGTGTAATCAAATGGGACATGAAGCAGACATATATAAGAGCAAAAAAAATCAGCAACAAGAAAAAGAAGCTAAGGTTGTTGATTAAGAGGAGAAGGATCAACTTTTTGTAGCCACGTGTTTTGCAAGCAATGAAGAGAGTGAGAACTGGCTTATTGATAGTGGTTGCACTAATCATATGACCAATGATAAGGAGCTTTTCAAAGATTTAAAGACAATCAATATCACCAAAATCAGAGTAGGTAATGATAATTATATTTCAGTCAAAGACAAGGAACTGTTGCAAATAACTAGCTGTTCAAGTACAAATTTTATCTCTGATTGAAAGAGGCTTCAAAGTTACTTTTGAAGACAACTTTTGCTTGATTAGAGGTATTGCTAGTCATAATATCTTTAAAGTAAAAATGGAAGGAAATTCTTTTGTTCTAATTCTCTTGGAGGAGGACCAAGTTGTTTTTCCAATCAAGGAAAACATCAGATAAGAGGCTCGAGAATTATCACCACTAAGGTCTGCTGCAAATGAAGTCCAAGAAAATGGCAGCTGATCTTTCAGACTTGACGATCACATACCAACCTACAAATCTTGTCAATTTGGAAAGCAAAAGGGAAAGCCTTTTTCGAAGTTAGCAAATAAAGTCACTTATAAGTTATAGTTAGTCCACACTTATATCATACCTCAAAAAATCCCTTCATTAACAGCTAATCAATATTATCTTGCCTTTATTGATGATTTCACAGAGTTTGTTCGATTTTTTTCCTAAACTACAAGTTAGAAGTGACTGGTTCATTTTGGAAGTTCAAAAAATTAGTAAAAAATCAAAATAGCAACCAATTTTAAACTCTAAAATTAGTAAAAAAATCAAAATAGCAACCAATTTTAAACTCTAAAATCTGACAATGACAGAGAAAACATAACAAAAAACTTCAATTTATTTTGTGAGAAAACTTGCATTGAGCATCAATTAGTCACTCCCTATACTCCACAACAAAATAGGGTGAGATGAAACAAATACATCTTAAAGATGACTAGATGTATGTTGCATGAAAAGAGTTTTGGATAGAAGTAGCTCATACAACTATTTCCTTTTTTGCAAAATAGACTTTCTACAAAAGCAGGCAAGGATCATACACCATACGAGGCTTGGTATGGTTACAAACAACATTTTTAAATTTTCTTAAGATATTTGGATGTTTGTGTTTCACTCATATTCCATAAAACAAGCGTGACAAGTTTGATAAAAGAGCATCACTAGGCATTTATAGACTATAACACTGTCAACAAAGTCTATAAAATTCTTTAGCCACAAACTGAAAGCATCCTAGTTAATAGAGATGTTTACTTTGTGGAAGATAGTGCTCCTGTAAGAGGTACTAGACCATTGTCTGATATTTATGAGAGGTGTAATATTGTTGTTTGTGAACCTGTAAATTTTAGAGCAACAGAGGAAGACCAAAATTGGATGGCTGCAATGAAGGAATGATTGTTTATAACTGAGAAGAACCAAACATGGGAATTGGTTTATTGATACCAAGATAGAAAAGTGATTGAGTCAAATGGGTGTACATAACCAAGTTAAATGTTGATTGTTCTATCAACAAATACAAGGCAAGATTTGTTGTGAAAGGCTATGCTCAAATCCCTAATGTGGATTACTCAGACATTTTCACAACAGTTGTCACAACAGTTGCTGGCTTAGACACCATAAGGCTCTTTATGGGTTGAAACAAGCTCCAAGAGCTTGGTACTATAGGATAGATAAGCATGTACCAAGCATCAGTTTTTTTTTTTTCTAAAAAAAAAAAAGAAACTTGTATGAGACTACTATTTATGTTAAACATTGTGTCAATGATGTTCTGATAGTTTCACTTTATATTGATAATCTTTTGCTGACAAAAAATAATACAAGATTGGTTCATGAATTCAAAACAGAAAAAATGAAGGTTTTTGAAATGACAGATCTTGGATTAATGAGTTTCTTTCTTGAAATGAAAATTAAACAAATTGAGTATAAAATATTTATTTGTCAGAAGAAATATGTCAAGAAGATTTTGAAAAAGTTTAAATTTGAAAAGTGCAAGGAAACAAGCTCTCTTGTAAATCAAGAGGAAAAGTTGTGCAAGAAAGTTGGAACTGATAAAATTGATGATGATAGAAGTTTGGATCTACTATTTGGATTAATTGTGACCTTATATTGTTGTTAATTGTGACATTATATTTTTTTCCTCTGTGCAACTCTGTTACCAGACAACCAGAATGACAAGCAAAGGATGTTAAATGTATTAACTCATAAAATTATCAAATATTTTCAGACATTAAATAGTCAAATAATATTTTCCTAATATTTAAATAATTTTATTGATCTCGTCTAAATTCACATTCCACTTATACTAATCTTGTGCTTTTTTAGACCTATCCAACTTACTTCTTGTGACATCTGGTAGGGTCTTCCCCTTAGTGATAATATATTATGATCTTCCGTTTCTAGAGAAATGTCGCAACCGGAATCACGATGGGGCGATCACAAACTTGTTAATTTTTTTTATAAAAATGTTTATATTGATAATGGAGTCGCCACTATAGCTTTTTTATGGGAAAACTATAAAAAAACCAAAAAAAAAAAAAATGCCTACGAACCAAATTTAAGATTCGGGGGTCGATTACGTGTGGGGAAGATGTCAGCACCCCACAACGTCCGTCCTAAGACGGTACCTTTAATTAAATGAATAAAAATAAGTGTGGTTCTACAAAATGTTATTTTTCCCAAAAAAAAATAATTACAGCAAATGAATATATATTTACAAAAAATACAGTCTAAGAATGAACAATAAACAAACAAGATAATAACATAGACAAATTTTTATTTTTTTTATGTTTTTGAACCCGACAAGGATTGACCTTGGTCATACGTATTTCTAAAGGAAAATCAGGGATCACGTAGTTCTAATTTTAAAAGTTGATTGGTGATAGTTTCATATTTTTCGAAATTTCATATAATCTCGTTTTTCTGAAAGAAAAAATTTATATTTGTTTATTGTAAAAATTTTATTAAAACTGTTAATTAAATGTATTTTTTTAAATATTATATATATTTTAAAATTATTTTTAAAATTATTTTAAATCTAATATTTTATTTTTAAAAGTTTATGTAAAAAAAAGGTTCTTTTTTATTATTTTCCTAACTTACTTTTATTTTGTTATTAAAAAAAATGTACAACATAAAAACAGTAAGATTAATTAAAAACAAACAATGAATCCTAATACCCTAAGCGGTGGCAGAAAGGATTATAATCGGATGCTTGAGCTACTTTGTTTCTGGAATGATTATTTTGGTTTTGTTCTTTACTGTGACTATTTGGATTCGTGAGGGATAGTGGCGGTTGATGTTAGTTTTTTTTTTAAATTGGGAAAAGGGACTTCTTTGCCTTTGGTTCTGTTTCTGGATTGGTTGCTTGGGGTGGACTTTTGTTTCTGAATAATTTATGTTTTGGTACATGGCTTGAAAATTTTCGAATTTGGGACTTTGCTATTAATTTTCTGGAGTTGGGACTATTAATTTTCTGGAATTAAATTTGCTACTGACTATGGACGGACTTTTGATTAACCTGTTTTATTTTTAGAAAGACTGTTTGGTATTCTTTTGAATGGGTCTTTGGATTATGAGTTCTTTGTGGGTTTTGAGTTTAGGTATTTTTGACTCTGGTTTGGGGTTTTGTGTTTATTTTCTGTCTCTGGGTTAATGATATCTAATGTTACTATATCTTTGTTACTGGAATTTACTGACTTTGCTAGCAGCAGCCAAATTTGTCATATGAACAATATTAGTCGTGCAAAAAATACAGCAATTAGATAATCTCAGGATCGGTGTGGTAACAGCAACCGTATCAAGCATCTACCTGATCGTGCCAGTGGCAGCAATCGTCTCATAGATATAATAATTTATAAAAATTAATTTAACAATGCTTGCAAAAATAATTACTCATTGATACTGTACAGGTTAAACAAAACACAACAATACAGATGAAAAACATGAATCTGGACAAAATAAAAAAAAATTCAAGACAGAATGAAAGGAAGAAGACGAATTCGTTGAAGATTCCTAATTTTTTCTTGTTTTCTCTTTCTAGTGGTTTCTACTGCACCTTCAGATTTTTTTCAACAGAAAATGAGTAATATTTTTCAATATTCTTCCTCAGTATCTTTTTCTCTCAAAATTTCTAACAATTTCTGTGTATTCTCTGTCCCTTAATTTTTCTGTCCCCCAATTTTTTTGTGTCCCAATTTTTCTGTGTCCCAATTTTTCTGTCTAACCCTTTGAAAATAGGAGCAGTTCTTTATATTTTTGTCTGTCTATCCCTTCATCTCCCTCCATAATACTCATAACACCCTCAATCATGATTTTTATTAAGAATCAATTATTCCACCTCTCTGTATTAACTCCTTTTGGCTTAAGAGGTTACATTTCAGGAAGAATAAGCAAAAGGACAATAATAAAAAAAAAATTGAATAGTCAGTGAACATGAATAGCCATTAAACATAAATAGCCCCTGAACGTATGAGTATAGAAAGGCTATAGGAGTTAAATAAGGCTATGGGAGTTTAAATGTTAAAACATGATTGTTTGTTAAATGTTAAAAGCATGACTATTGGTTAAATGTTAAAAGCATGACTACTGGTTAAATGTTAAAAGCATGACTATTAGTTAGATGTTAAAATCATGATTACTAAATGTGATAAGTGTGAGAAGGCAAAAAGGTGAAAATTTAGTTATGAGAAATAAAATTTGTTAGGCACTAATTAAAGAATTAAAAGGTACTAAAGTTACATAGGAACTTGAATGGGCAATGTGTTTCTGTAAACCTTAGGACTTATGTGGCAAGCACAATTAACAGATAAGGGAGGTGTAAACAGTAACTTTTTTTATTAGTAAATTAGGCTTCAGAAAACATATTTCTATCCACTTGGGCTCACTTAATTTTTCTATTCAACTTATTTTAAGACAGACCCAACACTCCTTTTTTTTGTTATTTTATCATTTTTTTACAAATTTCATTTTATCTTATTATTATTATTATTTAATCAAACTTTACTTATAAAGTTTTATCTTATTATTATTATTATTTAATCAAACTTTACTTATAAAGTCAAAGTTCCTTTTTATTATTTATTCTAAATTGCAAAGAACTAAACGATACATGTTAAAAAGTTTTAATTTCTTATTTTTATTCTTTTGTTTTATTTTTTTTTCCTTTTTTATATTTGCAAAAAGTAATTTTTATTTGTCCGGACAAAATTGGGTGTTGACAAGAAACAACAAAGATTATTTCCATCATAGACAATAATTGAAGTGATTACATTAAGCAAGAAAAAAATCAAGAATAAATAGCTACCTAGATCTGATAATGCAGCAGGAAAGGGTACAAAGTCAATGCATAAGAGTTAAGAATTGTGAGTAGAGATATACTTACCAGATCTGGGGTTTTCAATTGAATTATTGTCTTCTGATCGCAAAGATGAAGGGTTCAAACTCGACTCGCCAATATGGTCCAACAAAAAAGTTCTTGTCTCAGGAACTTGCATTGGATCGTTAGAAGGCAGATATCCCCAATTCAAACTGACAAGATGAATAGTAAGTATACCAACAATTGAAAAGTACATGCACATACATGATGGCTCTACGTGTGAATATATTATCAACTTTAAGTTGAAAATAGAGTGAAACCTTTGCTTCAGAAGACGATATAGCCTCTGGCACGGAGGACATCTCAATTTTCCATGAAATTCAGGATTTTTCTCAATAAGTATTACAACAGTATCTGCAACCATTCTTGTCACAGAATTTATATCTCCATATGTTAAAAGCAATACATGTTCCTGATGAGATAGAGAAAAAGGTTAAGTTTAAAATTCATGACGTTATTAACTTGATTTGAGTTGTACCTTATGTTTTTAACTGTAAAAAAAGCCGCGTGAATTCATTAAATAGATTTTCACATCCTGGAGAAAAAACTTTTAGTTCCTCACGGAGGATATCCAAAGCCTTGCCACGATCCTCACTGTAATGAATGATGAAACAAGATGTGAAAAATGGGATATGAAAAATATACCTAAATGAAAACAATTAAGCATTCCTTTCCAAATAAGAAGCTTACTTTGTCCAATGCTTCCAGGTACTTCTGTCTCCTTATTTCAAAAAAGATTTTAGTTGAGTGCATGCTTCCATCGATCCTTGTAAATCTAGAAAGATAGTTCTCAGCATCTTCCCATTTTCCCAGAAGTAACATCTCCTTGAAATACTGCATGTTAAAGTATAGTCCACTTTCGCACTCATGCCTGTGAATAAAAGAATAAAAACTTAAAGGAAACAAAATGTCAGAAGATTTGATGATGAAAATGAGAACGAAAACTGATTTTATATACAGAGGGTGACATACTTGTGTGCAGTTTCCTTGAATCCCTCTTCATTAAGAAATTGTAGGGTTAAGAAAACAAGATTTTTATATACAGCAGAATTCTCCATTACAGACCTGTTTGTTTTATATCACCAGTCCTTCCTGTGTCACAATTATATAAAAATCGAAACTTTACTCAAATCGTAATGGTTATCCAATTCAAATACTCAGAAAACTCTTCTGTTAAAACGATAAACTGATTTGACCATAGAACACGTGCATGCAATGAAAATCGGCACCTAGAGAGATCGGAAATGAAACACGAAGAAATGCTCAAAGGTTCACCCAAAGCTCACCCAGAAGAAAGAGAAATGAAAATTAGGAAGAAGACCTGAGAAGTTTTTTAAAATTTTTATCTTATTGGGAAAATAAACCTTTATGTAAGAAATGTGGACATGACCTCGATTGACTTATATAGGAATCAGGGTCTTGGACAAGAGGAAAAACACTCAAAGAAAACGACTTATGGCAATGTGATAAGGGCACGTACTTATAAATGTCTGACCCGGTGGGGACCCGTGGGGACCTGGTGGGGACCACTTGAACAAATGGGTTTCTCCACAACAGCTATATTAAATACTTAATAAAACCTCAGTTTATTTAATTTATATGATTAATGTAAGTGAAGGGAGGTTTTAAAAAAGCTATTTCTCACTGTAATGTTTATTAAATTAAAATATAAAAATTTGGATGAAGGGTAGTTCTAATTCTAGATGAATTGATTTCTTTTTATCGAATTAGTATATATCATATATAATAGTAATTTATTCTTTAATATTAAGTTATATAGTCAAATTTAAAACTCACAAACTAAAAATGTTCTCATTTTCAACAATATCAATTATTTAAAAATAATTACAAACAGACTCCCTTCTAAACGTTCCTATCTCAATAATATTTTTATGAGTAAATTTTGACTCGTGTTTACTAAATTTGATTGGAAAAATTTATAAAACTGATTTATTTTATGAAATAAAAACATTAAACAAACTTGATAACATTCTTAAGATGTAAACTTAGCCTATTTCTAAAAGGATTTTACTTATAGAATTACTTTAAAATAAAAGTAACACTCTAATATAGATCTTAATTACTTACATATATGAAAGTTGTTTCCATTAAAATTAACTAGTTAAATTAATGATCATAATAAAATAATCTTATTTGAATAAAAAATTCATTAACTACACTGTACAATTACAGTTGTACATTTATTATTGCATTTATTTATTACATATTACATTTATTAGCGTATTTATTTGTTGAAGATATTACTGAAAGATAATTACTATTTTTAACAATTTATAGTATGAGATAGTGTTTTTTTTTTTTTTGTTATGTTAACTGGTT
>Ga0209489_101989_pt1 | contig 42065 bp, 19 predicted proteins | sample SiratrowhiteBW_FD_187527 | JGI IMG/M metagenome (GOLD analysis project Ga0209489, IMG submission 187527) | Root nodule microbial communities of legume samples collected from California, USA - Siratro white BW (SPAdes) (version 2) | ecosystem: Host-associated > Plants > Roots > Nodule | place... | reverse complement strand
TTTTTTTTTTTTTTTTTTTTTTTTTCTGTTTCTCTGGTTTACATTCCACCTGCAGATATGGAATATTGAAACCGACCCTTTGGAATTATATCTTAAAAAGCTGAGTCAGGAATGAGTTGGATTAAAGATTTTTCTTATCATGCCACTTGAGTGTTAGAATATGAGTAAAAATGCATATTTACACTTATATCTTGTAATGGTGACCAGCTATAAAATGAGTTGGATTAATATAACTCAGTTCAGAAATTGTCAGAAGGTCAATTTATTGTACCACTTTTTTTAGAAGGGAAGAGAATAAAATGACGAAAGAAAGGAAAAAAGGTGAAAATAAAAAGGTGTTTGATTGACTGAAAAAAATTAATTTTTTCATTTTTATTTAATAATTTTTAAATATAATTTATATGGTAATATAAAATTTTATGTAGCTGTCATTAATTTATGTTGAAATATTGAAATTTAATTTGAAAAATAAGACGAAAAGATAGATAGAGAGTGATAAGAAGTAAAAAAAAATCTACAATGAATCATTAAAAATATTTTTAGAAACTTACGTTAAAAAAGAAAATTATGCATACAACTTATTTCTTACTTAGAACAACAAGGTTGAAAATTTTGAAGGTTCTTTTTCTTAAAGGAAACTGAAACTTTACAAGTGAAGTTTGGCGTAAAGTAGAAAAGGAAAATAAATTATTTCAATGTCAAATTTTTTTAAAATGAGATCATGTTTTATTTGAAAGTTAATACACGTACAGGATCTTACAATAATTTATGCAAACAAATTATTCCATTTCACATAATAAAATCAAGAATTTAATAACTACAATTAATAAATTATCATAAATAGTAAGATTATTGTACTATTATTCAATATTAATATTTTATACTATTTTTAACCATAAGTTGTTAAAAATATTAATTTTAGTAACAATTAGTTCAAAAGACATATTTAAATGGTTTTTATTGTGTTGATAATGAAAAAAAATCTTAGCACTGAATGTAACATTATTTCGAAATCAAGCACAAACAAAATATTAATCCTAAAAATAGTATTTATTAAATTCTTTGACTTATTAAACATATGATTTTTGTAATTAGAAAGATGTTTGATACCAAAAAGGAAAGAAGTTTCGATATTTCTTGAACTTATTAAATTGTTCTTTTACTTTTTTCTCTAAATTTTAACTTCTTAATGCATTCGCAGTTTCTTTTCAAAATAAAAGTGCTTTTTTTTTTCCTTTACGCGTCTCTTTTTAAGAGATTCTTTTGGAGTTATAAATCCAATTTTGTCTTATTTAAAATGATAAAACACAACCGACGTGGGAAAATGATGAATTTGCATTTGTTATTCACAGCTATTTATTAAGAAGTTAAAATTACAATGACAATATATAACATAACATATAAGTGTTAGCACAACGTCAAAAAGAAAAAGTAGTACGGCCCTCGTGGAACACCTTAAAAGCAGAAAAGTACATTTGAAGTTAGTTTTGGGTCCTAAAAAATTTATTTATGGAGACAAGGAATAATTCAATGTATATAATTTTTGGCTAAAGAGCAGGTTGAGGAAGATAATGTAGCATTATAGCATAGCAGAAAATAAAGTGCAGAGAGAAAATGAAGAAAAAAAAAAAGTGAGATTGGTGTCAGCACTTAAATTTCTCAATTCAAAATCAAAACTTTAAAACAGTATATTTATGCATATTTGTTTTTATGAATCTTTAAAAATCTTTTGTTTATTGTTATTTGATGCGGAACTTAAATCATCGTTTAAGTGTACTTTTTGAAAGACATCCCAAATATAATATTGTCAATGTACATGATAGCAATGATGATCTTTACGTGAATCCACACGGTGACAATATGCAACTTAATTATATTAAAAAAAATAATTTGTTAATTTGTGATATCTTTGTTTTCAATTTGGTATTTTAAATTATCTGTTTACTAATAATTTGGTCTTTTAAAATATTCTCAAACTATGAAATAAATTTATATTACTCATAAATTAATAACAACAAAAAATGTGATCATTTCTTGTGTTATTTTCACGGTTTTTTTTTTTCTATTTTGACCCGTCTTTTACATAGTTTATAATTTCTCTTATTTTCAATTCCTTCGTTTACCTATTAATATAAGATATGCTTTTAAACATTATTAAAACATAAAAGTAGTTTTAAGAATCAAAATAGTGATACATTATAAGTTTAATAACTAAAATAATAATAAGTAATTAAGTTAAAAATTAAATGAAAATACCATACATAGTAACGTCATAAGTCTTAAATAAATAAATAAAATATTTTTGCTTTTAATTTAGCCCATTACGTATCATCCATGAATTACCTCACACACACAAAATTTTTATAATTGTTTTACTTTAAAAATATTAAATTAGTAGTATGTCACTATTATTTATCCAATTTATAGACAGTGTGTCGGGAAATAAATACTGTATAAATACAATGATTCCGGATATTAATTATTTCCCAATATAAACCAAGAAATGTGGCAGACAATACATAAGGGGTTACACTTCGGGAATATCTGGGGAAGAGTCAATTTTTTTTTTTTTTTATTTATGAGAATCATAGTGGTTAGGAATATTAAATCTGAGTATCATAGATTTGTTGAAAATATTTAAAATCTGTTCAATAGGTTTAATAGAAATTGTTTTCACGTGTTTTTGTAAGATTATGCAGTAGTGGATATTTGGATCTTAGCACAGGCAACTAAATGTATATAGAATATGTCGCTATTTGCTTTCAGTATATGCACATCAAATTTTTAAAGACAGAAAAACTTGCTGATATTTCTTCTATCTGGTTATATTAAAATTCTCAAATTCATTAAAAAAATATTTTAGTCAATAAAATAATTTTATATATTATTTTAATATACTAGTGTGTATATTATTTTTATGTGACTCCAATTTAATGCAGCGATAACTTATGGTCACACTTCAGTAGACTATATACTTATTAAATTATTATAATGCGTTTGTTAATTTTGCGACGTTGAAGATGCAATGAACCTTTCTCCATTTTTCGTTCTTATCTGTTGAATTGTATGTTACTTGTTTAATGTGATCCTTTTAGTTGTTGGAGCAAAATCGTTTGTTTTAGTTTCTTTATTTCACCATGAACTTCCCTTGCAATTATAAGAACTTAGGGTTTTGGAACATATTAATATGAATAATATAGCTATGCCTAAATGGATAAAATTTAATATTATGTGATAACTTAAAAAAGTTACGTATTTAAAAAAAAAACTTATTTATTATGTCAATAATTCGTGATGAAATTCTATCATTGTTATTTATTTCTCTCACCGTAATGTGGCAGATAGAAATCGCTCACTAAATACATTTTTATATAAAATATTTCTAATTAAATCTTTAAATAATAAAACTTCTACCAACATGCTTTTTTCTCCTACAAGTCTTAATAAACTTAAGGAAAACGTTTTGTTAGTTCATCTCCTTCCTCTGAAAAAAAAAAGGTGATGACTAAAACTCACAAGAAAGTTTAAAATAAATTAACAGCAGAAGTTAATTTTTTTTCTTATCAGTTTCTTTGTATAAAGTGTTTTTTTTTTTCAAAACAATGCAGTGGTACAGTCTCACGAGAACTATATTTTCTAAAACTTAATATTTTCATGCGGATAAGTATTAAGGATTAAACTTAAACATATTTTTAGAAACAATAAGTCAAAAATTTGTAATTTTAAAATAGTAAAACAATAACTTCATATTGAATAAAATAAAAAAAATTAAAATTGTATTTAAACCTTAAAAAGAATCACATAACATTATGTATAAAACTGAGATGAAATTCTTAAATATAGTGTAATTTATGAATATAAAAATTTTAGTTCCTCTAATTTTTATGTCGAAGCTTTGTTATTGAATACAAGAATTTGTCGATACTTGACACAAAGCGATAAAATGAATGAGAATTATCCATTGTTAGAAAGACAAGACAAGGTACTTTTAATTGGCTGTTATTGTTTATATTTCCTGGTTTCAGTTTGGATGAAGTGTCGTGCACGAGGAATGTGTTTGGATTGAATTCTCCAACTTTCATTTGCTTGCTGTCTTTTTTTTACTTATAAAATTGTAGAGTGTAAACAGGTATTTTGAATGGTCCAACAATATTAGTTAATGCTCTTAATAAGAAAAAAATTCACATCTTCACAAATATTTGAGTTTAAATTCTAAATAAAGTTTGGTACTTATAATGTTGAGTGGGTGAAGGTTAGATATAGAGTAGTTAGTTATGGAATTATCTTAGGCCTTTGTATTGTGTTTATCAATATCCCAGTAGTAATATGGATGGAACTAAACTTACAAGCAATACTAAAGTTGCTGGAATATCGCTTTCATTCTTTTCACAATTCAATTTGCATCTATTTATAATGGATATAAATGTCGTTGGTTCACCCAAACACCGCCTTATTTATTGGAGTAGGTGTTCACATTTCGTGTAATTATGAAAAAACAAATAAATAAAAGATTTATACGTAGACAATTTAGTTTTAATACGTAGAAAATATTGAAACAAATCTCTTTTCTTTATTTTTCAAATAAAATAAACAAAACTTCTTAGACATCCAAATTTTAAGTTTAAGATAAAAAATTATATTTGTTACATTCTCACATTCATATTATTGATGACAGCAACTCATAATAAACATTTTATGTATAATGTTCATATAAGAGAATTGCGTGATCGTACACTTCACCTATCACTGATATGTTATTGTACACTCACACTTGCCTAAAGTTGAAACAAAATATAAAATGTTATGCTTTCGTCACTTGATTGGTGTTTTACATGCTTTTGATCTTGTCTGTCTTTTTGTGATCAAAAGTAAATCGCATGTTATTTTTTGTTGACTGATTCAATGTTTATTTTAACAAAAATGAAATTTTATTGTAAAAAACCTAATATAGAAAATGTGAATTGTGAAGGAAAGAAGTGATAGTGTGAAAGCAGCAAGAGTGGTGCAATAGACAGAAAACACGTTATGCACGCCACATTTCACGTCTCACGCGTGCTCTAAAACTACCTATGTAAGTGTTCATTTATATAAAAATAAAAATATCTGTGTGGAAATTTTTTTTTAACAATAAAAGATAAAAAATATTTTTTTCTCTTTATTTATTCTTCCATTGAATAAAAGTATATGGTTCTTTGTGTTTTCCTATTTATTTATTTTTCTCTTATCGTAATAACGTTTATAATGTCGTTCTTTTACCATTTAAATTTATTTTTTAAAACATTTAAAAAGTTTAAAAATAATAGAATTTAAATTGATTTTCTTAATATATAGAAGTGGGCCAAGCTAGGAAGTAGATTGGATGCAACTGGCCCATGGCCCCGGGCCCAATGATGGAAAGGTGGTGCCCTTGAAATGAAAGTGAAAGAAAGACAAAATAAATATTTGACTTGGAAGTGTCCTTTCCTCTATTTATAACGGCTTATCCTTTGTGCTTTGCTGCAATGCAATTATTATTTGCGAATTATCTTATGCATTCATAACTTTGAAACATTATTTTATAGCATTTTTTATAGAATAAATAAATGCTTTTAATGGCTAGGATCATGTCCTGTGAATATGTCACTGAAAAGTAACTGAATTGATTGGCTTATTCATTATCATATTCATGCCACTTAATTAGTGTACGAGATTTGGCATCAACCAATCAAAGTTTTCAAAGTCTATTCACACTTTCAACCACAAATCCAATAACTATATCAATCATTTTATTATTATTATTATTTTATTATTAGTAGTAGTATTATTATAAACCACTGCCCACTGAACATAATGAAAATTTCACAAAATGTACAAGTACGGCTTTCCTTTCTTTCTCCCATATGTAATTTTTTGTCATCTCATGTTACAACAGAAACATTAAGTTTTCAAGTTTTTAACTTAATATTTTTAATTCACCTGCCCAATTAAGACATTGACCATCAATATATTAATGAATTTTTTACGTGACGCAAGCTGACTAATTACATAATAAAATTCTTTATTTATTTTGAGGTGTCTAGAGTTTATACTGATTAATTATTTTAAAATACACATATTATATAATAAATTCATTATAAATAGTTTATGTTGACATAAAATATTATTTTTTATTTAAATTGATTGAAAATAAATTTAAAGATAAAATATAATAACAAAAACACTAACATTTTTTTCTTCGTCTTATAATAATTTATTTCCAATTACTATATTCTCATTCATAATAACTAGTGATGTATATCTTCAAAAATAAAATAAAATTAGTAATGATGATTACATAAATGATGGTAGATGGTCTGTAGTGTGTTACGTGGTTGAAATATATGTGAAATTATTTTTAGTAGTTGTGTGGATAATTTTTCTTGTTAATAATAAAATTAATAAAATAAGTTATATTAGTAAAGATAAAATTAGTAATAATTATGTTTACAAAAGAGGAATAAATTATCTAACTACTGTAGTACTGACTATAAACTATCTGACTATATTACTAACGACTAATTCTACACTCATTAGTAAAATAGAGCATGTACTGACTTTGACATGAAATACATACTTTCATTGAATATAAATATGAATATAGATATTTTCTTTTTCTTTTCAATGTGACGAGACGATATATAACTGCCTGTTTTGAACTCATACCTGTCATTTTTTAATATATATATATATATATATATATATATATATATATATATATTTAAAATTTATATCTATCTTTTATTTTTTTATATTTATATGAATATGAGTTAATCATTATATTAAAGTTTTGAACTGGTTTCTAGTAGATCTTTCTATTGTGAAATGAGATGGATGAACTGTCAATTTCAATACTTACTAGTAACAATTTTGTATTAAAAAAATTATTTTTTATTCTTTTGAATAGAATAGTAATATAGTATTATATATGTAGGTGGATAAACTTTTTAACAAGATGATTATTTGTTATAGAATTTCAGACTTTAAGACCCAAATGACTACATGAGGCCATTTAGGTTAAGATGAGAGTCCATCCCGTCCAGACCTTCCCCTCGGCCCGAAAAAGAAACAACCACATTAGTTTTTTTATTTCTCTATATAGGTGTATTAAAAAAGGTCTAAATTATTTATACGTCGTGCTTTTAGATTACATAATCTAGCAACAATCTAAAATCCAATAATATTTTTAATCTAAAAATGTGATTTAGATTTTTAGATATAATCGAATATACATGATGATATTCAAAAGTGTATTTTCAGGTTTCATCTAAAATGTATTTCGGAATCTAAAAATATATTTTAAATTTATATAATTCATTCTACTTTTTTGAATCTATTTTTTTTTAATTTTAAATTGTATACTTTAAAGTACATCTCGAAATTATGCAATTAAGAGAAGGGTTTAAGTGTACAATTTTGATTTCTCTCTGAAAGTACTAAAAAAATGACATGACATTTAGTAGTCCAAACACACAAGATATGATGATGAGTTGGACGTTAATTAAAGGAAATGTTGTTCTTAGATCTAATTTAAAAAAATGCGAGGTTTCCCAGCACAAAATGTTGTATACAGAACCTAATAAGTTGTTTTAAATGCATGAATATAATAACTGTATGAAATAAATTGATGTTGAAAGTGTTTTAGTTGGAATGGTTTTAGAAAGTGAGAAATTAGTAGTAATGAGTGGTGATGTAGAAATATGTTGTCTGTGTCAGTGTGTACAATAACACAGCCCAAATTTGAATAAAAGTTGTTTTCGGTTTACGTGCATGGCTGCATGGTCCCATCCATTACTCTGCTGCCTCACTCTAGTGGAAAATTCTCAAAATAGTAATTACTATTTTCCTAATAGATGTTTCTTTTCATGATTTATTTTTATCATTTTGGGTATCTATTCTTTCAATTATTACTATTATGGTTATATAAGTTATTTTATTATTTGATACTCTTTCTACTATGCAAAGAAAAAATTCAAGTTATATATTCACCCTCTTTTGATGTGTGTGCATTTTTATGTATTTAGTGTTTTTTTTCTTCTCTTGTTTGGTACAAACATTGTATATAGACAAGATTTATAAAATTTATAAATTACATGACATAAGACCTTATTTTGTTGTTATGAGAGTTTTCGTATGGTTCATATTATTTTAGGTTAATGTATTTTATGTAACTTAAGTGTTCAACAAAATTTATTTTATAGGTTCCGTTTTTGGTTATGTTGTTTATAGTTTCTGTTTTTAAGAATATTCTCAATTAAGTTGAAGAAAACGTCATATTTTACAATATTTTTTGTTAATGACTTTGGCTAGAAGAAATTTCTATATTAGAGTTGTGTTTATCCCAACTTTTAGCCATAATCATTTGTATGTTGCAGCTTCTAATAATTGATTGGAAATACTAATTCATAACAACCAAAATAGACTTTTGAGTAATACAACCAACGTAGAGTTTTCAAAAAAAATATTTCATAATATATAGCAAATAAACATGAAAGGTCATGCAATTGAGTATTTTATTTTTTGGTTATGTCAAGCATGCTATAAGAGCGTTGTTCTCCTTTGTTTTACTTTAATTATTATCTATTATTACATTCACCTCCTTAGCTCATTTTTCCTATTTATTTATATAGCTGATTCATTTTGTTTGTTTACATCAATTTCATAGAGGATGGTTTAACAGAAAATTTCATGGAGATGGCTTAACAGAAATTTATTTCACTTTCAGTATTTCAAAGTATAATTGAGCAACATGTTCCCATATCAATAAAGTGATTTTTTTTTATTAATTTTGTAACCCGCAAACAAAGATGGTGAATACAAATAGTTGTAGACCATCATATTTTAAACATTTATATTATTAATTTTAATAGATATTTGTAAATGTTTGATGACGTAACCTATCATATGAAACCATATTAATTAGATTAAGTGTAATATCTTACGTAACAAACAAATTCATTCTAAAAAAGAACAGAATAATATATGGTTCAAAACTTTAACATAATTTCAATATAATTGAAATTGTAAAATAAACCTATTCAACTTTTAATCCAACCAAAACAAAATCAATCAAAATTTTAACAAATAATAACTAAATCAAACCCAGAAGCTACTTAAATAAAAAAACTACTTAACCTAGACATCACCTTTATTCTTAGATATCTCGTCAAACTTCAACTATATTTTCATGCAGGAGACTTACACAAATGCAATTTACCTACATTACACATAAACAGTCAGTCATTAATCAGTACCTTATTACTCAACACAGATTCATAATAATTGTAAAGTTTGGGCCTTCTAACCTCACCCTACTGATATTTTTTTTCTACAAAACCTCCTAAAATCAACTCTATTATGTAATTTCATTCAAAAATAACATATTCAACTAACCAAAAATTCACATGCTATGTAGTAACATTAAGTACATATTTTATTAATATACAAATCCTAAAATATTTTCAACTCATAGCAGTAGTGACATTCAAAATGCGCAAATAGTAATTCTGCAAATAAATACCCCATTAATAATTATGTAACTATGGTAACTTTCAAAATAAAGTTCTATTTTTATATATAAATTACTATATTCTTTATACAACAACTTGTTGTTAGACATATTCTTTCAATCACATATATTGTACTTACTATTAGTAATAAAATTTTTCTTATACATCTCTCTTATTCAATAGATCTCATATATTACTCTCAATCATTATGTATATATTCGTAATTGTCTTTGATTTATTATTATATTATGTGTAACTTTAAATTATGTTACGAAATCATATTTCACATTAAGAAATTCATCACTTAAATATTATACCTACAAAATTGTATAGAATAGCTTTGAAAAAGAGACATTAAATATTCAATCTAATAATACACCAAATCCTAATATATTTTTTATCCTATAAAATCAATTCTAAACCTATAATTAATTACTTACATATAGTTCATTTTAAATAGAAAGATGATATCTTGATACATCTTAAAATAAAATTCATTCTGACAACCCAATATATTAATATTTTGATTATTTTTCTTTTCTATTTAATATAAATGATCATTTAAATATTTAGGTGCCAAAATCAGTAGCAGTTTGAGCAACATGCAATGGGTGTTCTTGCCTGCTTCTGCAGGCTATGTGAATGGCCAGAGTTCAGTAGCTTTCGTTGCAGGGCACCAGTTTTAGAAGAAAGAAACAATCATGTGCCACTTTCTTTTGCAAGTGCAATTCAGGACAGAGGTGGGTGGAGGACTTTAACTCTTCCAAGTGTTCGACAGTGACCTCGCACTATGCAAACCAAATGCATCTCATCTCATCTTTATATCAAATTAATTAGTTTTCACTTTTCATTTCTCAGTGCTAACCATTGGGGACCATGCATCTCTTTCTTACAAATAAAGAACCTTTTATCCTTCACAAGCCCTAGCTAGGGACGGTTGGAGCAAGAGTACCAGTAATTCTTCTCACTCACCCATATGAACTTTTTTGTTAAAAACAGTAGCTGATTGCGTATTAAGTAATTGCTGCTAGTGCAGTGCCTAAAACCAATTTGCATGCTTAAAGTTAACCACTGCAAGAATCATTGAAGGACTATTTGATTTAGGGGTCTAAAGTTCCATTCAAATTTGGCTATAAGAATTTTATACGCTGTTGTTGGTTTAATCTTTTAGCCACCCACCCACCACCTTTAGCTTTGCATCTTAATCAATGCCACTGCACTTTAAACAGCATCAAGTCAAAATCAACATAATATTTGTGACAATTTAGATACTAAAGTCCCCAAACTAGCACTTTTTTTCTTCAATTATCTTTAATCGAAAGAGCACTAAAGTCCTCAGATTATGATATAGCTACCATATTTAATCTTTCATGTGTAGGGAGGGAGAGAGAAGGTTTGAAAGGGACAGATAGCATGGGATGCCGTAGGCAAAAAAGGGTAGAGAAACCTACACAAAAGAAAATACAGCCCTTTAGAGTACATTGTATTTCTCTTTTGGTAAACTTTGGAAATAGTTACCATCTGCACCAAGTCTCTTTATATAAGAACATAAGTAGGACAAAATTGTAGAACACACGAGAGCTAGAGCAGATTCTTATTAATACTGCTTCTGCTCTAGAAAACCTTGCCTTTTCACGTTAGTTAGTAGAACCAAACCACAAATGCTGCTTAGAGAAACCATTCGCAAGACCAAGGTTATACTTCACAAGACTCTTCGTAGCTTCAAGTCTGTGATCTTTGGAGGGTACCAAAAACTACCCAGATCTCTCTCCTTCAATCCGTTCCTCGGTCGCAGTTGCAATGCCAGAACTTACACAACTGATCAGTTCTACAATGAGTTTTACGACATGCTGCAATCTGATCTGAACAGAATCAAGAGGGGTGCCGACAACAATAGCATGAGCAGGTCCAGAGAGCGAATGGAAGATGCTGCAAACACTGAAACCCTCACCAAAGTAAGTTCACAAAAGAGTTTTGCTGAAGTTGGAGAAGTGGAAGAGAAGAGAAGCGAAGGGAGCTGTGAATTGGGAAAGAAGGAATGCTTGAATAATTCAAAGGGCATGAAGGAGGGAGCTCATGACTTGGCGCAAAAGATGAAGGAATTAGAGATGATGAACACGGGTGATGTTGAGCACGAGCTGGACATAGAAGAGGCACTTCACTATTACTCACGCCTTACAAGTCCTGTTTATTTAGATATTGTGGACAAGTTCTTCACGGACATGCACACTGAATTCTCAGTTCAAGACTCCTCTGTCAGCGTCAAACGCTCCAAGTCAAAGGGAAGACTTGGCTCAATCAGGTTGTAGATAAGTTAATCTTTGCTCAAAGAATGTTGTATTGTATATCAAAACTCTTTGTTTTACCATTTTGTGTCTCTGATTTTCCTTCTCCCAGTGTGCTTAGAGCTATTTGAATTTGTTTGGTGTGAATTCCCGATTTTTATACTTCTCCTTTTCTTTTTTACTTTCTGGTCATTTCAATCTTCAATTGAATCTATTTTGTACACAATAAAAGTGAATTATTTGGTAAGAATTTCTAGCCCAGTTTGTCAAATTTCCCAATTTTAAAACTTTCTAGGAATACAGTCTTTTTCTCAAAGAGATTCATCTTTGTAGAATTTCAAATTTTGTCTGGTTATTGAATAAGACAGGATGTGACCCATTTTCTGTTTAAGGAGAAAACTCATACAAACCAACTTGAATGAAAAGAAAGCACACTGGTTGGTTTGATATCGTTGCTGCGGTTCTTGAAAATTGAAGGAGACCAAAGTTGGCATCTTTAGTGTGGTTCTGGGTGTGGCTTCAGTTTGTGAAACCCAAGTTGGAAGTGTTGCAGATACATGGCGGGGATTTTAAGACTCTTTGAACATGTCTGGTTTCAAAATTTTCGTTTCACATCGAAAAGATCATTTTAAGCGGGATTCTAAGATTCTTTGAACTCTTTTTCCCACTCATTTCTAAAGTTAGGAGAGGGGTAGCAAGATTGAATGAAAGGAATGGCAGATAAAACGAGGGTTATGATTTACAGACACGAATTATTTGAAGCAGTTTCCATGAAAATTGACTATTGTGTTTTCGAATGATCAAGGGATGCATAGTATGAACTGTTTCCCGTTCAATTTGTACTAATTTGTTAATGAAATATTTCGTACTCTTTAACTTCAATAACAGAAATACCTTTTACATCACTATTTAAAAAAAAAAAAATACATCTACCCTACAATGCTCTTTATAATAAAATAATAATTTATTTAAATGCAAAGTGAATGTAGAACAGTGTCATCGCTATCAAAGTATAAGCTCTCCTTCAATTAAAAGTGTATGCATAGTATTAAATGTACTTTAATACTAATTATAGAAAATATTACATTATATATATATATATATATATATATATATATATTATTTAATAACAAATAAATTTTATTCGTTTTAGAATAGGATTGTTTAAAAGACAATCAAATCATGTTTCAAATTTCAAAATAAAGTAAATTAAAAAATTAAAGCCTAGTAGTAGTCTAACTATACTTTTCAATGTATGGAGACAACTCATTAAAGTTTGGACCCGTCCTATTAACATGTATCTACATCGTTATATAGGTCACAATCTTCTTTACGGTCATCTATAGAGTTTTGCCACTTTTTTTCCATTGCTTTTATCCATAATCTCTGCCACATTAATTCTTCCACTGTACTGTATTTATTACATCATTCCTATCATGACAACCATGAATTTTGGTGTTAGGTTCTTTAAGAGAAGGACGCGATAAATTCGGTAGGAATAAATGATAGATAAATCTCTCATATGAGACAATAAGATAAGATTTATGAATTTACTTACGATCGACTCACATTTTTATTCAATGTGTCCAATGTGAGGCTTATGTTGATGGCCAATAGCATAACAATAATTGTACTTCTAACAAAGACTGAAGAAGAATTAAAACATGATTGCAAACTGTGATTTGTTACTAATTTAGAGCAGAACGCTTCTATAACCTGTGAATTTACAGCTAAATGAACTACAGTAATTCATTTGCAGACACAACCCACCTCCACGTCAAAAATTAGTAAGGAAATAGGAAATACCTAGAAAAATATCAATACTCTCTATCGATCAATCAGAATCAATTTGTAAATAGATAAAATATTCAAAAAAACTGAAATTGCTATGAGGATTTTATATTTCTCAATTACCCTCTGAATTTTACATTTCCATTTGCCCTTTAAAATTTGACCTAATGTTAATAAAAGATGGGGGCTGGGGCAGATGCACCAATTGGCCGCAGAAACTCTTGTACTAACCATTTATTATAAAATTCCAAAAGCTTAAATTAATAAGGGAAAACAAATAAATGGTCTTATATTATATTTCCGACACGAATGAGAGCCTTTATACACAGATACATTGCCTTGATGGAGGCATGTAAAACCAATACAAGTCTACATTCTTAGTAAAGAGAAAAATGAAGACCCCAAACCCCAGTTTCTTATCCCGAGGATAATAGGAAAAACAATGATGAATCAACGAGTAAGAGGGTCACGTCATATCCCAGATCTCACATAATCTCCACCTGAATCACAGAAATGCATGATTCCGATCACCGAAATAAAACATTCTAACAAGGGAGTCTGTTTTAAATCATATCAGTAACCGGTGGTAGATGAAACCAAAACATTATGCTCCTTTAAACGTTTCTGAAAATGAGCTAAACGGGTTTGCAACTGCAGGATGCCAGCAGCCTTCTGAGAAAGAATGGCATTTAGTCTTGTTATATAATCATCCAGTTGATTCCCTGGTTGATCTGCTTCAACCAAGAGGTTCATCTCCTGCATGCCAAGCGCAGATAAAAATATGAATGAGAAATGGAATTCATATTTCTAGATTCTAGGACCTATTTATATCATTATTCCTAGAATCAACACTGAAACGTCGGCCAGTATTCAGTAAGAGATTCAATAAATTTTAAGTTTGGTCTGTACATATCAATGTTCTTGATGAAAACATGCACATAATTCTTGATTATGATATTCATAAAAAAATCCTTCTGTAAGACACATTTAATACAGTACTCGTATTAAATAATCTTGAGACACATCACCCAGTTCCCTAAGAAAAAGAATAAATAAAAAGATACAACAAAAACGACCATTTAATACCTCTCTAACAATATTCATGGTCTCCTCTACTTGTGTCCGGTGAGCATTTACTAGGTCCTCTTCTTCCTGAAATAAAGACACGCATTAAATAAAGATCAGCGCTGAAAATTTTAATATAATCGTTATCTCAGTAGCCAACAACTTACCTGTAAGAGGGCATTTAAATCATCCTCAGCGTGTGTGGTTTGAGGCTCAACTTTTGGGAGCTCCTTCCACTTCATCAGACCACTGGGTTTCTTCAATCTGTCATCAGTTGTAGCATATGACTCCATCTTTCCATTTTTCTTCAAAGATGGTTTTACCTGCTCGTAATACTCTTCAGGGGGGCTAAAATCATCCCCTTCATTTTCATCTGGCCATCCATCTGTTGTGCGATCCTCATAGGCTGATCCAGTAATGGAAGATAACGGTGCCGTGGTTGATTCTTTAAGGTTGAAATTTGATGATATAGCCTCTTTCTTTGTATTGTTCCCTTTCGACAAGCTTTTCACCCTGGTTTGTAACAGCAAAATATTATTTTTATTTACCTTGTTAACGGGTGTTTGTCTGAAATGTGATGCGGGTGGTTTCAAGGAGTGGGGAATACAGAACTACACCTATCAGAAAATTCACGTTACCTGTCTGCATATCTTAATGTATTCAGAGTATGTTCGCATGAACCGGTGCTTGGTGATATGCATGAAATCATAACGGTGCGGGAGTTGCCAACAAATGAATCCCTCAAAACTTCAGTCAGTTTACTGCCTCTGAAAGGGATGTGTCCTTGGTCATTATCAAGAGCTCTTATGCATTCCTTTAGGGCTAGTAAGCTCTTATTGATTTCAGCACCTTCTATTCTGAATCATATGGTTGTAAACAAATGACGCAACAAAAACACATTAGACTAACGTGAGAATGTTAGAGGGATGCAAACAATTCATTATAGAATCCAATTGAGACATCTTCAACAATAATGTATACCCAAATTTGGAACTAATCTTAATTTATATTTTTTAATTAATTTTCTCAGATATAAGTACTATTTAAACTTGGATAAGTAACAAGATAAATCCATCTCACATAATTCAAGCTTAATCATACCTTGTCTGTTTGTCGTTATCTGTGGTATCTGCTCCACGTTCGCTTCCAGCAAGATCTATGAAGGAGAGCTTGCCAACCAAACGGGGAGGTTTGGATTCATTTCCATCAACTGACCTCTTGATAGCAAGTTGAAGTATTGCATGTGACCGTGATGATTCCTCATTTGCACCTGTGGTGCCTGTACTTCTTGTGGAATTTCCTTTCTCAATCAGTTCTTTGATGTTCTCCACATCTGATACTCGGTACTCTTGCAAACCCACAATGCAAACTTGCTGCTTACCATCCTCCCTCATGCAAAGTTTTCTGCACAAGTACAACTTTAAACCTCGAGAACATAGATTACAGGTGCAAAAAAGAAATTATTTGACTTACTTTCGTTCATTAAGAAGATCAAAAAGTTTGCCACCATATATTTCAAAGAAGCTGACAAACAGTTGAAATCCCTGGTTTCTGTAAGTATGATGCATCAATCTAAGGATGTCCCTTGATGCTTTAAGTGGCAGTGGCTTCATAGTGTAAGTTTTTCCACTTCCTAGAAGAACAGAAATCGTATTAACAAGCCCACTCATAGTACAAATCTGAGGTTAAGTAGTCGGCCTAAACTTTGTTGATTTTTGGTCAACAACTAGGCCTTAAAACATGGAAGTCCCAAAGAGATGTGGAAATATCACTTTACAACTTAGCATAAAATCGGTATTTGTCTTCAGGCAGGATGCAATAGTAACAAAATCAAACTTTAGAGGGTGTTATCACCTGTTTGTCCATATGCAAAGCATGTTGCCTTAGTGCGTTCAAAGATTATTGGAACTATAGGCTCTACTGTTTCACGATACACCTAAAAAAAGAATTTAAACAAAGTTACGTAAGGATATAAAACGTGTTGTCAGTCTTTCCTTTCAACTGAACATTTATGAGCACAATGGTTACCTCATCATTCGTAACCTCTTCATTCAAAACAGCATCAAAAACAAATTCATGCTTTTCTACATACTGAGTTAAGTCCACCTGTAAAGCATATAATTTTGAAATGTGTAAATATAAAACATGTATTAGATTATCATACCATAAGAACTGACTAGTGAGGAAATTAATGGATAAGTCAGCATTTTCAGCAACAAAGACGAGTATAATGCATTGACATTGGAACCATTGATCAATGTTGGCTCTTGAACTCACCTTCAGTTTAGTCTCGTGCACTGTTAAAGAATTGGAATATGTTTCTATAATGTCTTCCTCATTTTTGGCTAATTCTTTCTTATTCATTGGTCTTTTACGAACCTGGATTAAAAAATAACATTCAGATATTAGAAGAAAATTAAAGCAGTGTTCTTTTCCTTACACTTGAAAAAGATCTAATATTCATTGCCAGATAATTCAATGAAATTTATATTATGTTCAATGTATACAAAGCTGTAATTATGCCAATGCAGTTTTGAAGAAAAGAAGTCCAAATTACTATCAAACAGTCAGTACAAAAACATATTAAATAAAAATGAAACATGACTGGTGGATTTAGATATGCAAAAGAACATACCACAACTTTAATCTTTGCTACTGAATTAGATTTCTCTTTCTCTGCAGGAAAACTCTTCAATATGTTTTCGTTTTCAGGAGCACGAGCTCTGCCAGTCTGTTTGCTCAACATGTAAGGTTCAGAGTCATCAAAGCTTCTCCCTCGGCCAGGTTGATACAGGGAGTTTGCATCATATGCATTGGAGGCTGGCATCTAGAAGAAGAGACAAATAATAAGCAAGTTTAAGCTACCTTTTCATGTGCTTCTACTTTCAATTTGCATAACATGATCAAATCAAGAATGCAATTCTCATATTATCTAGATTGAGGAAATGCTTAAGTCCTCAGGTTATATGAAAATGGATGAATAATAAATTCAAATCAAAGTCCCAACGCACAGAGCCAATGATCTGCTGAGGCTGACATAATATCCCACAACATCAACACAAATTTTGCATAGTATAAACAAACACTTTCAAGGGTTAGAGACTCAACGAACTAGAAATTTTTATAGCCGTAACCTTTCAAAAGATGCAATGTGACCGTTATACACAAGATGAATGACAACTATAGAACAACAAAAGCACAGAAATCAAATGAAACTTCATCCGGTGTAGACAATAATAACCTCAGGAGGAAGAAGCTCGGTATCGAACGAATGCAGATCCAACAAGCCGGGGCTGAAATCACCAGACAAATCATCGCCGTTCTTTTTCTGCATCGAAGCACGGTATCCACCGGGAGGAGTGGAAGGTTCCACATAATACTCAGTCCCTCCGTTAAAGCTCCTCGGCGCGTTCCGGTACATTCTTCCTCCCTGCGCTCCACCGCCACCGCCGTATAAGTTATAGTCCTGCTCGCATTCCAACGACGAAACAAATCTTACGAAATCGGACCAAAACAAGTACGCGCAACGGTAGAAGAGAAGATCGATAGCGGAAGGAGAAAAGACAGAGAGAGAGCAGAGAATGAGATCACCTGAAGCGGAGGAAGTTGATTGGTGGAGGATTGAAGGTGTTGGAGGCCAGCCGATTGGAGCCACCTGTTGCCGTTGGAGGAGCCGTCGAGGAAGTTATCGGAGTACTGACGCTGGTGGTGCACACCCGCGGCACCAGATCTCAGCCCCTGTCTCCCTGCACCGTTCATCTTCCTTGGCGATGATGAGATCGGAAAGGAACGGTGTGATCAACGACAGAGTGTAGTGGAGTGGAGTGAAACCGAAGATATAGGAAGGAACCAATAGATACGATAACAGAGACCAAGGTGTTGTTGTAGAGAAACCAAGGAAGGGAGCCTTTGAAATTTTTTGAACGGACACGGTGCCTGGCACGTGCGACTCAGAGTCAAACGACGTCGTATTATTGGGGGTTAGGGTAGGGGTAGGTCCCGTGGTTTTTTGAACTTGTCCCGTCCCACATGGGTGGGGACGGCCTCTGTTTTGTGTCTATTTATCGTTGCGCGCTTGGCTTCATATTCAAAACTTGTGGCCTTCTGCGTGCATGCTTTTAAAACGCTCTGCCACGTGGCGTCCATTGCGGGTCGGGTCTCTTTGTTGATGGCAACCCACCTAACAATTTGCGGCGCGGCACCGTGCTTCTGTTTGGGCCCAGGTTTTCCGGCCTCTTCTCGTTCTTTCGGTGCCTCTTTGTTTTTTCACTTTTTTTTTTAATTTAATTTTAAACTTATTTAGCAAAATGTTCCCTTAAGTGAAGGGAATGCATTAGAGTCATCAACTCCATGAGTGATTCTTCCTGCACCTCCACGGTGACTTCCTCTAACTCCATAATTTAAAAATATTTCTATTTTAACTTTGAGGAAAATACGAAAATAACCTTCATTTATAGTAATTGTTATTCATTTTTTTTTCACTTTGCAGGTTGCACAAACCGCAATACAATTAAAAAATAAACACATTACGGGTTGTACAACCAGCAATTATACTTTCTGCACCTTTTATATTGCGGGTTGTACAAACCGTAATATAAAACTTTTTTTAAATACATTGCGGGTTGTAGAACCCGCAATGTATTTAAAAAAAATTATGTTGTGGATGGTACAACGATAAAAACAAATATTCCAAAAAAAATTTCTTATAATAAAAAGTAAAAAAAATAATTTATAGCTATAAATAATTTAATTTATAATAAAAACAAATAGTTTAGATCGAGGTGGAGACCCTTAAGTGTAAAACTATGGTAATAACCACTACTACACCACAGTAGCGGGTTGTACCACCCGCAACACAAAATTTCTTTTAAATACATTGCAGATTCTACAACCCGCAACATAATATTTTTTTTAAATACATTGCGGGTTCTACAACCCGAAATGCAAATTTTTTTCAAAAAAATTTTGTATTGCGGGTTGTAGAACCTGCAATGTATTTAAAAAAAGTTTTATATTGCGGCCCGCAATGTAAAAGGTGCAGAAAATATAATTGCGGGTTGTACAGCCCGCAATGTGTTTATTTTTTAATTGTATTGCGGTTTGTGCAACTCCCAAAGTGGAAAAAAAAATGAATGAAAGTTACCATGAATGAAGGCTATTTTCATCTTTTCTTCAAGGCTAAAATGGGAATATTTTTAAATTATGGAGGTGCAGGAAGTCACCATGGAGGTGCAGGAAGAATCACTCCAACTCCATGATTGTTCTTGGACTCATTGGGCTCGCTACAGTCAGGCCCGTGAAGGCTTAGAAGGCAATATGATATAAGTTATCCATTAATTTTCATGTTGACAATATTTTGTTTAAAAAATAAAATAATCATTGTGATTCACCAGATTATAAGGGATTTTGTCTCCAAAATTTACAAATAAGAGCTGATGTTATTAAACAGTTAGGTTCCAATATTGGCTTTCTCCACATTTCTAATGTGCAGTCACAAATTCACTAACAATATCTTCCATTGATGCAAATAATTTTATTTTTTGTTACCATAGAAATAATGTAGCTACTGAACATTGAAACAACTATTAACGTAGAGAGAAGGTTTTGGAGTTGCAATAACTTTATGATAAGATCTCTTAACAGTGAAACAGTTCTTAGAAAGATATGAAGTTGTTAGTTAATTATTGAATTTCTGATGTAGAAAGGGGTTAAAAGTAGTGGTTGTTGGGTTTGTGTTGGTGCATATGTGTGTTAGCCCTAGTGTTGAGGTTGAGTTTGTATTGATGCTATGCATGTGGTTAGATTTGAGTAACTGTAGGTAATTGTGTTGCTTGATGCGTTTGAGTATATATCTCTTAGCTTGTACTTTGAGTTTGGTATGTTGTAGAGGAGCATTATCTTCTTCAAGTTGAAAAGACTCCAATGCAGGGTGACTTTTCGCACAATGAAAATAATTGAACACTTGCGATGTACAAATGTACACTTCAACAATTATATCAAATATTTTATGAGGAATTTGAAGAGAATAGTTGTTTTTTTTTTATAAATACTTTATATAGTTTGTAATAAAACATGCTTTAAGGTAAGAAATTTAGAAAGAAATTAGAATTTTAAAATCTTATGAGTATTTGAATACTTACAACTAGAAAGTTTCAAGTTTTACAAAGAAATAAAAAATTGAAATACTTTTATACTTTCAAATTGATTTGCTTCTCTTCATATCATTTTTTCAAATTCATTTTGGCTATAGTTGATTTGACTAATCTTAGTACAATGTTAGAATTGTTACTTTTCTATTTATGTTGATCAGAAATTTTGATATATAAATTATTTGTAATTAAATTCATAATAAATAAGTTGTAATGTTGACTATTAGGCTCAAAATTATACATATGATTACGATTATGTAAACTTTTATGACAATACCCTTAACCTAATCTATACTCTTAATTTTTGTAGTTAAAGAAAGAAATTTTCTAAAAATTGTCAAATGGCTCACAAAGTGGTTTATAAATTTGAATAGCAGTGTATTATTGCTATGACAAAAATTCAAAGGCGAGATTATTAATATTAAAAAAGTTCATTAAGATATTGGTTCATATTTGTTGTAACTAGTATAAATATTACTGATAATATCACAATTCTAGTGTTGAAGAGAGGTTTAAAATAAAATGACGAGAGGTTTGAAATGTCTTAACAAAAGCTATAAACTAAAAATAAGAATAAAAAACTTTTAGCAGAATAATATAAAATTACAAGATTAACTTTTACACTTCTAAAAGACTGCAGAAAAAATAAAAATAATGAGTTAATTATGCAATACCACAAATTGAAGATGAGTTTCATGAAGTCCCTAACAATTATTCAAAAGAATATAGAGACGATTAACATGAAGTATTATTCAACTATGTGTACGTGCACTGAAGCAAATATACATATAGTAAAAAGGAATCTTATAAACCATTTCAGCCAAAACTCATATAAAAGTCATTATCATATCACATGTTCATGAATAAAAAAACTTTCAATTTAACAGGAGTTTACGAAGAGTATAATGTGAATAAGACTCTTGATCCAAACAAATTATTGTAAAAGTTTGTAGACTGCTGTTTATGCATTTTTCATATGATCATTTAAACAAATTTATGTATTTTTATTTAATCTTAATAATTTCAATATAATCTAAAAGAAAGAAATGTAGAAAAGAGCATAATGTAACCCTCTTTGTTTCATCAGAATGTGAACGAATTGTTTGACATTGGAAACTATAGAACGTAACATTATCAAACACAAAAACCTGAATGTCAATTTTGATGAACCTGTTTCTGGGACATGGTATGTGGTTGTTATGTCTCCCTCAAAACTTGATTGTTTCTACAGTTAAATGCTTCAGTTGCTATTATCAAACAGACACCTTAGAGTGATCTCATATGCAGAAAATATAGCACCGTTCACCACAAAGGCTCTGGCAACTGCAGTTCCTAAACCCCTCCACAGCACCTCATATCCTTCTTCCCTAACACTTTTCCTAAGGCAATCCAAAATGCCTCTGTATTTTTGTGAAGAAAGTGTTTGAGCCTGCAATCTTGTTTTGATAACGTCTAAAGGGTAGCTCAATACCCAACTCACTACCCCAGCTAATCCTCCTGATACCAGCATGGTATTCAAGCTCTCTTCACAACTTCTTCTACAACCTGGGTGAAGTTTCTCCCTTGCATATTCGTATGTCCAAAAGTAGAGACCGTGTGCAGGTGCATCTCTTAGCATGGTGATTCCAAGTCCTCGATAAATGCCACGAAGACCCTCTATTTTCCATATGTTCTTGGCAACTCTCATAGGACCCTTTTGGGTTTCTATGGATTGACCTATGTTCTGCAACTGAAGCCGAATTTTAACTAACTCAACAGGGGATAGTAACATACTCTGTATGGCGCCGCTGCAAAATCCTCCCAAAGCAACACCCTTGTAAGAAGGAGGATCGTTAACCAAATCGGATGAACTAAATGCCCTCGAAAGAATTGCGTAGATTTGGAAAACCATGGCATTCTGCATCCAACAAAACAATCACCTCAATTTTGGATAGCTACATTTTATGAAGGATTTGAACATTTTCTTTTTTTTTTTTGCACTAACGACCATGATTAAGGATGTCCAAGACATATAAATAGATAAGTAATAATTAATTGCTTTAATGTTTTCTCTCTCAGTAAAACACTGAGCATAATTAGCAAACTTAAAAGTAAACGGTTCATCAAATGCTACTTTATTACTGGGATGACACAGTTTACTGTCACAATTATGCAGAAAACTAAATCTATAATAAGAAAAATCTAGTATTTTGTAGGAGGAAGACGAACATTGATAGGACTTAGGTAGCTAGTGGTATCCTCAATAATTGAATGGTGATCGTGGATCAATTGATTATTCTTCAAAAGTCCAGAAGCCATTAGATGGCTCATCCAAAAATATAATTTAATATTGCCTCTGGCGTGCATCACTCAGTGGGCCACGATTTGTAGTTAATCCACAAACAAATAATTGAGTAAACAATAGGGACTTCAGAATTCCCACCAGTGACTGAACAAAACATTCCAAGGGATTTGAGAACTCCAACAACTGAGTTTGAATATGATATGATAAATGCTCTCGAGTATTGTTAGGAATAGGACACTGACTCATAAGAAAACAAAATAAGGACACTTAGCATATAAAAAATCCAGATTCTTCAGAGCGGGAACATCATTAACAATCATAGCACGATCCCATTTTAATATATTACAATAAAAACTGAATCCAATTAATACGACATGTATTTATTCAATAAACAACAATGTATTGCAACATTAAAATTTTCATTATGACCAAATCCTGAAATTTAAAACTCAATAAAATCAGCCTAATAATGAAGGATTGTATTCCAAACTTCAAAAACATCATGAATAAATGTAAAAATAAATTTCAGACAGGCTCTCTGCAATTGAGGTGGGTGGAACGATCGTACATCTAATAATGAACAGAGTTACAGAACAGACCAAAATACGAGAAGAGTTTGGCTGGTTGTGGTCCCATCATCCACGTGATGAGCCTGATCATAAAACATGTCTGCTTCTAAACTTATGGTAACAGATAAAAGACCTAGTGTTGATGGAGGGATGGAAGTGAAAGAAAAATGAAAAAAGAAAAAAGAAACTTACCTGAAAGGTAACAGAGGCCAAAGGTGCAGCCATGCCGCGGTACAGAGCGGTTGGTCCTTCATTGGCCACCACATTTCTGAGGATGGTGAAGGCAGAGGCAGTGTTGAAGGAGTTCTGCTGCATCACGCGGAGTGTGTCCAAAGGGTAACCAGAGATTATGCCAGCAGTGCCTCCAAACCCTCCTGCTACAAACTCTTTTCCCGTGCTGCTCGCAAGAAACTCTGGCCAGAATTCCATTCCCACCTCTGCTTCCTTTCACTCTCTTCTGCCCCTCCTCAAAATGATAACTTTGCAATTGATATTTTCTGCCTTGTTATTATATATAGTCCTATTGACATATCATATGGGGTCTGATGAGCAAATACTGAAAATACTTTACTCGTGGACTAATCACCGATGAACACGTGGCGGGCCTTTGTCACGGGCTCACGGAACTTGGATGTGATTTGAGCTTAGTGATCTGCGAACTTTTGAAATGATAAGAAGCAACACCTTTGGAAGATGAAAAGAGCACTTTTGAAAATGAAAACAACGTGTGAAGATAAAACAAATATGTTTTTAAGACGTGTTGGAGTTTATCAGTAGAGGGTTGGACTGCATAAGTGGGTAGTGACTTGTAAACGGTGTTTGGTAGGAAGGAAAAAAGCAGGGACTTGAATAAAAATCCGAAAAAAATATTATTATTTTTAGTCAAACAAATCACTAAAGATTAATTTTTGGATTAATATTTTTGGTAAACAAATGTCTTCACAACGAATCGAAAAAGACTAATTATCATTGAGTAACTTCCGAGAAACATGATTTATTTACAAATCAGATTAATTGCCCCATACAGTGAATGCAAGACTTTATCTCAAGAATAAAAAATTTGCCCTTCAAAGTTATAAAGTTACAAAATCTTAACAAGCAGAATCCGGTGTAACTCAATTGTACAATTATCTTCCATGTGTGCTAGAAAGTGTTAAGTCATATGAGGAATGAAGTTCTTGTCTGCTATAAGGAAGCTCTGAGTCTTCCACAACCACATTGACGAAGAATGCTGGCTGCTTTGGTTGGGGAAGTTGCATTGTATCATTTGATAGAAATGAAGCAATGTCTGCCATGGTTGGTCTATCTGTTGCTTGATCTTGTACACACAGCAGGCCCATATGAATACATCTCAAAACTTCATTCTGAGGACATAGTTCTTGCGAATCTGGGTCTATTAACTCCAGAGCTCTGCCTTCATTCCAGAGTTGCCACGCCTACAAGTTTCCCAAGATCCAAATAAAACTTTTAACCTTTCATAATCATAAATTTAATGAACTAGTCATTTGAGAATGAGAAACTTACATATCCTATGAGGTTGAGTGGACGATCCGAATCATAACGACTATTATTTTTCTTGCCACTAAGTATTTCTAGTAGCAGCACACCAAAGCTGAATACATCTATTTTGATGGACACAACACCATTTATTGCATACTCAGGAGCCATGTATCCACTGAAAAGATCGAATGCTTGCGTAAGGATGAATGAAAGAGAAGAACTTTGAAAATGCATGGCAATTATAAACTTACTATGTACCAACAACTCTGTTTGTGTTTTCTTCTGATGCCCTTACACCAAATATTCGAGCCAGGCCAAAGTCAGATATCTTAGGATTCATCTCGTGATCAAGCAATATATTACCTGCTTTCAGGTCTCGATGTATCACCTTTAGTCTCGAGTACTTGTGTAGATAAAGAAGTCCTTGAGCAATGCCTCCAATGATGTTCAACCGTTTTTCCCAGTCTAGCAAATTCTTTCTAGCTGAATCTGTTTTAAAGTTAGCATGATTGTTAAAATGCTACTGCATGCTAATATTTGGCACGGTCTTACTTTGGCAAAACCTTTGTTAAGACAAAAGAAGCTTACCAAATAGGTAGAAGTCTAAGCTCTTGTTAGGCATGTATTCATAAACCAATATTCTTTCATCTCTCTGGATGCAGAACCCCAGAAGTTTTACAAGATGAGTGTGTTGGAGTTTGGCCATAAGTTTGGCTTCATTCTTAAATTCCATTACCCCTTGTCCTGAACTCTTAGAAAGTCGCTTGATTGCTACTTCTTGCTGATCACTTAATGTTCCCTGCAGGTGTCATTGTATCAGTTCTGATTCAGATATTTGAGCAAGAAAATTGTGATTGTCATACAGATATATGGTTTCAAATTACCTTATAAACAGGACCGAATCCACCCTCTCCTAGCTTATTAGCTGCTGAGAAATTCTGTGTTGCAGCAACAATGGTTTCAAAGGTGAATATTTCAACCCCGTTGCTTGTGTTTACCTTGTTCTTACTTTTTCTAGAATTACCTCCAATGTCGTGTAATAACTTCTCCTGCATCTTCTTTCTCTCCACTGGGGGTGAGACATGAACATGTAAGTTATAAAAAGGTCTTACAGACTGAAACTCACTATACCATATCTACATTATGACAGTTACCTTTAGCTTTGTAGTTTCTCCACAAGGCACGCCATAAAGAGAAAATTACAGGTATTGCAAATGCTGCTGCCACACCAACGATGAGCCATATGTACCACCGGTTTACTGCAACCCATAGATAGATAATTTACTACTCTGAAAAGGTGGCTGAAAATTTTTTCAACCCAATTAAAACATTTCTCTTCTCTTTTTTCTAATCTATTCTTTCTAGTATTCTGAGTATTTTTCTCATAAGAAAGCTGGTACTATATATCATGGATAAGTCTTTAAGAACAATAATTATTCACAATGTTCGTATTTTTAGCCATTAACACCAACAAATACTTATGACAGATTAAAAGGGTAAAACACACGTAATAGTACTCCCTTGTTCTAGGACTAGAAGCAAAGAATATAGTCATCTGTGGTGGTAGGGAATCTGAACGTACCTTTGCCTTCCGGGAGCAGTGCAACAGAAACATAGATAGGCAGTGCTATGTCTTCAGAGCCTCTAACAAATTTTGTTCCTTTGAGCCATATCTGGCATCCAGTATTGTTTTTGTGGTTTATTGGGGCATATGCTTGACAAGAACAATTGTTCCTACATATGATCTCACAGCACTGCGTACCATTGCTGCCAGCATGAACTTGAATGCCAACGGTGGACATCTTACCAACACTTTTCACGAAACCACCTTTAGTGCTCCTGCAAGCAGGAAGGCTTTCCGGTGTGCATGGAGAGTGTAAAGCCTGATTTCTGTAAAAATTTTGAATGTAGGAGCTGTATCCACTCATCTTATCCTCGTACCTTGACCACAACATGAGACCTCCATAATTTGGTGACTTGTTTACTTCAGGCAAGATCTTAGAAGTTAATTCATCAGCTGAGACATAACCGCTTGCAGCTGCAGCTTGATCTGCTGGTAACCCCAGAAATATTTTCCCTGCATTCAATGAGGTGGACCAACGGTTCCATGCTTTAAGGAAGTTATCGAAATTGTTTTGGGTATATTCGCATGAAGGATTGTTGAAGAATTGTATCCAGACGTAGTCAAAAAGGTCAGTAGCAAGGACCGAACCCAGCGTAGCATCAGGAAATGGACACTGAGGAGCTGCTGACAGGTACACTTTGCGTGTCTGTGAATATGAACTGAGTTGAAGGGAAAGGTTTACCAGGAATGATGATTCACCTGTCTGTATGTTAAAGTCAATGCCATCTAAGACTACATCCCCAAATGGGCGTAATGAGGATGAGCCACCCAGGAAATTGTCCCACAAGTAATCCGAAACATTCTTGTCATAAGAAACATTCTTTTCATCCTCAACGGAAGAAGTATTCCGGTCACCAGCACCTCCTCCCCCTCCTCCACCTCCTCCTACAATAGAAAGCATCACCTTGATCCCTTGCTTTTGACAATTCCTAATTTCTCTTCCCATCTCAGTGCACCCATTAGAAGATGGGTCACAATGACCAGCCAGGTTCAGTGTTGGAGTTTGGCCATTCCCAAAGGTGGAAAGGAAGGCTATGTTGACGTAGGAGTACTTTCCTGTTGCACACGTTTCTGTAAGGTTTCCCTCATCGGAGTTTTGACCCCAGTAAATGGCAATGTGTTCACCTTCAGAGGGGTGAAGTAGAAGGAGGATCAATAGAGAGGGAAACACACTTCTCCTCATCTTGCTCTCTTTCTGTTCTCACTGCTTGGTTTTCAGTAGCAATCAACCGATCCAACATAATGTGTATTACATATGGCTACAATCCTCCAACTTTACCCTTCACGCGTTTCTGTTAACACTTGCAAATTCACACACGCCTACCAACCCATTTCTATCTCTTTCCTACTTTCTTTACCACTTTAACCGATGACTTTGACTAACGATCTACCTGCATACTGTACAGTTAGAAGAAATGTAATGTGTTTGCACACTTTAGCTTTCCCTGTTCTTATTTTTGTGTATGTATCAATCCAATCACTTGTAATGCATCTATGATTCCTAGATCACTTTTCACACGTTTTGTTGTTCCTAATTATGTTTACAAATTCCATATTCGCATTTCCTCTCTCTTTCCAGTGGCACTGCCTCCTACATTCCTTTGCACGCTTTTATTAAATAACTGATTGATTCCTTGACTGAGTTTCAACCATTCACTCATTGACGCCAAGTCAACAAACTGATAGAAACTGTATTGCTGCTTTCATCACACTAAAGTGATTTTGAGATAATTTTACCCATGCATCTTCAATATTTTACGTTTATTCACCACTTCAGTTTATCTTAAATTTATCTACCACACGTTGTCGAAATTGTTACGGTATTTAGAGAATCATTTCTTCCACCAGCAATAGGACTTCTAGGCTCTTTCACTCCAGAATCAGTGAAGAATGTCCAGTTAATATTCTTTGTTTTTCCTAGGGTTCATTCAACTCAAATATCCTTGCCAAACCAAAATAGGATTCAATTCATAGTTCAGTAAAATGTTAAACAAGTCCTTGTGCAATTCCATGAACGATGGAAAATCTTTTCTTCCAATCAACAAACCCGTATAAGAGAGGAAAATTGGTGAGCAGAAAATGTACTATAGCCTTTTGACCACTTGAAGAAACTTGCTAAATTAATTACATTTGGTTGATATGCAAAGTTTGTATACCAAAATGGTAACAGTCCTAACTTTTGCTGGGCATATATTCGTAGATCAACATCCTTTCTTCTTTTTCAATGCAGAAACCGTAGAGCTTGACCAATTTAGTGTGGTTGAATTTAGCAATTGACATCTGGGCATTTTATTTTCTTTCTTTGGTAGTTAATTTCTCTTCTAGGGGTAGTAATATGAATACTAAATCCAACCAAATACAAAAGATAAAACGAAAGAACCATCCATGCTTTCGGATGTGATGACTGCACTACTTGTGATGAGTTCATTGATGAAATAAACTTGTCGACCAGAAGAAGACATGACAAATCTGGCTTTGATATTTTGTGCAGCTTTGCTTGAGTATAGCACTAGAGCTGTGTATCGTTATTGCTTAAGATTATCAAGCTACCATAATCATCAATTATAAGCCTTGCTTGTCGCTTAAAAAGTGGGATTTTTGGGCCGGCATGGCAGAGACACCCTCTGACGTAATTGATTCCAAGGTAAATTCTTTCACTCTTAGGGCCATTGAAAGCGAAGAGCTTAGAGGGCGAGGTTAGAAGTAATCTCGTGCAAACACCGAAGCCTGGTGTAGTTCAATGTGAATGCCAAAGTGAGGAAGAGAAGGGTTCTACCAATGCTACGTGTGCAGGTTGTTCTTATTTGGTTAACTTTACAAGAGTCTATGTAACGTATACAATGCTGCTCTGGTTGATTACCAAGATTTTTAAAGTCTATGCAGACTTTCGTGTATGTCTTTTTATAATATCACCTACAAGTTATAGAAACTAATGTAATTTATTAAGTTTTTTTTTTCAAAATTCAATTTAGATTCAATCATCTTAAATACACATATACTTTAAATAGATCAAAAATTAAATTAGATCTTTTCAATTAAACTAGATTAATTTTTTAAATTGAATTTAAATTTGAATTTGAATTGACTTGACTTGAGCTTACCAAGTCAAATCTAGTCAATCCAACTAGATCCAACTTGATTGGATTCTATTCAATTAGACTCAATTTTACTTGAACTCTAAATACAACTAAGTATGGGCAAATGTTTTTTCTTTCTGTATCCCCTCTTTTTCTTTCTGTACCTCATCATATTTTTAAAATATGAGTCCTGTCCTTATAGGTTTAAAAATGACTTTCAGAATAAATTTTGGAGGTATAAGAATCAATTCCAAAATAATATTTTTAGAAGTTCAATTTGACTTTCAGAATCTATGTTCTGAAAACAGTTTCCCGAAACATAGACTTATTTCTCCGTAACTAAAGTATTTTTTGCCCACCAAATACTTATTTGAAAACGAAATTCAGTAAGATTTCCATATAATCCCCTTTTCGAAAATAAACAAATAAAGCTCTGCACCTACACCTTACACACATTGATGTTGTAGACCGCAATAGACTACCCTAGACCGTTGCACCTCAATTGCCCATCAACTCCAAACACCCCTAACCAAAGCAAAGCTTCCTCACCAAAATTCAATCCAAATTCAAATCAAATTTTACAACTTGCAATAAAAAACAGATCAAATGGGACGGGAACCAACGACCAATGCCGACGTTGCACTGCCTCCAAAGAGTAACCACACCACCTCCGACGAACCAAGCGATTGCCCAAAACCCTAACCCATCTTATTTTAACCTGGAGGGACACTTCTGTCCTTTCCTCTCATTGATGGGGTAAAGAGTAACTGATGGGGTGCATGAAGCAACAGCCCTAAGTCTAAGCTAAGTTTATTCTGGTCGGACCTAAACTTATGTGAGTTAGGACGAATTCTTCCTTCACCTCGTACTATAACAGTGACAGAAATAAAAAAAAATGAGGAAATGAGCTCAACGGCTCTTGATTGAATTTAAAAGAATCTTTCTTACAATGCAGCTTCAACAGAGGTAAGTGTAGCTAAGAAAGCAATAATGGCAGAGAAAAAAATAACAACGAAGTATGATTGCAGAAAAATAATAGAGAGAAGAAGAAGGTTACACACAACTCCCTTTCTCTTTCTTACATTTTGCTATTTATACTAGCTAATGCACCAATCAAAATCAGCTAGCCTAGAATTAGTTATCTTGGTTCTCGCACCTCTACCAAGCCTTTTTCCCTCATTTTCTATTGTTTCCTCATTTGGGCCTGTTGTACTTGGGCCTGCAATTCCAATTCCTCTGAAATCATCCTTTGAGCCTAATACGCTTGTTACACATACCCTCATCCTGCACCTCCATAGTTTAATGAAAAATACAAACATGTCCTTAAATGATAAATGGTAAAAGACTAAAATATCCTCTATCTTCATTAACCTCCTTAACCACTCTTATCTGATTCATTCTTCCTTTGCTTGCATCCAATTCATTTCTTTACTCTAGCATCCGGTTCAATCATTGTATCTGTTTTTCACATTCACCGTCAACAAAAGTGATATGTGCATGTGGGTGAGAGTCTGCAACATTCGCATTGCAGATCTGGGAGGAGAAGCTGCGTATTTGCTTCAATATGAATTAAAGCTTTAAACAAGTGAAAAGTAAAAAAAAAAAATTATGTTTATTAGCAATTTGTGAGTGGTATTGATGATTAGGATAGTTAATTTGATGATTGAGTTGCCATCGACAGTGAATCTGCATCAGAGAATATGAACTTCATATGAACCGGATGCCCCGCGTCCGGTTTACATTTTGGAAAAAAACAAAAATGTAAACCTGATGGAAGGCATTCGGTTCAGTAACTTTTTTTTTTTAAAACAAAAGGTCATTTTTACAAGAACAATTTTGACATTTTCAAAACTTATGGAGGTGCAGGACGAGGGTATTGGGGTGCAGAAAGAATCTGTCCTGAGTTAAGTTCAATCTAACTTAACATAGACTCGCCCACTCAACCTAAACTGAGTTGGGCTCTGTCCAACTCAATCTCAATTTTATTCGAATTAAATCTAATCCTATTTAACATAACTTGGATCTAACTTGACCCAACCTGTTTAGAATTTATTTGACTGAGTCTCACCAAACTTGCATGATTTAAACCCAATCAACCTAACATGGATTGATCCTACTCAATCTGGATTCGGCCCAGTTCAACCTAAACTAAACCTTACCTAACCTAATATGGGCTTAACCCAACCAACTTAATATGGTTTCAAGTTGACCTAAGCCTAATTTAGGCTAACATGATCAATGTATGGGTTAGTCCAACTTCACTTGAGTCATACTTGTTGTAGATTCAATTTTGACTCAATCTTATATAATTTAGATCAAATTTAGTTTGACCATGTATGAGTTGAGATATCCAATCATGTATGAGTTGAGATATCCAATCATGTATTAAATGAGTCTAACTCAATTATCTTTGTATGAATTTGACTTAATCTCATTTCATCTTAATTTGAATTTTCAAAATTAAAAATATTCAATATCAAATCTAAATTTAATTAATTGATTTACATTTACAATTGTGAATGTAAAAGAAAATGGACTTGAATTTAAATTTGAGATAAAATAATTGTAATAGTCTTAAAACCAATTTAAATTTAGTTAATTATGGATTGAATCGAGTACATAAGTCTTTTTGATATGTCTATATCTCTCTAGGTATTTCCTATGAACGGCAATCAATGGTCAACTTATTGCCAATTTGCCATTAGGCACCATGCTGAGAGGATTTCACCAAAGCACACAAAATAAATATTGTTTCAATCTTTGTGTGAAGCAGTCAAATACCATGAAAATTAAGAACAAAATATACAACAATTTGATGCCGTGTAACGACATGTGAAAGGGAACTTCTATATCCTAATACTAATTTCTAGAACATGAACAGGTAGATGTAGAATTTTAACATTGTCAAAAACATAATGCTTACTCTTCCAAAAATTAGTTTCTACAAGAGAAACAGGAACCATTTTGAGGATTGCTCTGTTGCAGGGAAAGGGACTCACGATTTTATCTCCGAAACATGCCAAACAGGGAGATGTCTATGGATCCATCTCCTGAACAAATCAATATCTTGATTATTTTTAGATTCCAATGTATACTTTTTGTTATGAATATTTGTTAAGATAAACAACTCTCAGAGCAATATCTCCACTCATGTTCAATAGTTTTCTAATACTTTTTATACATATTTTAGTATAATTTTTTTTATATTTTAATATTTATTTTTTTTATTGTAAATATTTATTTATATAGAAATTTTTAATTCTTTTGTTGTATTTTATTACTATAAAGAATGTAGACACACCTCAAAGATAAAACTTTATGCTTTCATTTGCATGAGAAAGAGACTATATATTATCCGACTGGAAATAAAAATAATGAAACTTTATCCTTTGCTTCGGATTTGATTTATTTAAAAATCATTCTATCTTATCTCCATTACAATAATATTTGTTAGTCTGAAACTTTTTCTTTTTCTTTTAATGGTAAAATGAGTATTTATGTAGTTATAGTTTCCCATGTCTCTTGAAGATAAAAAAACATTTGTAGTTTCTGATATTTTTGTTGCCACCATTCTTATAACTTTCCATATTAATTCCAAATCAGCTTATATACATAAAGACTAAACATGAATAATACCATATTTTTTGTAGTTACAAGTTTTGCCAAGAATGAAAGAAATTAATAGAAATTAGATTTTAACTATTAATATTTTATGTAATATTTAAAAATTTATAAAATTAAGATAAAATAGTTCTAGTTCATTTAAATAAATCCCAATGGCATATTCTACCGCCAGACTTTTACATCTTTGTAAATTTTATCACCTAAATTTTACCATTGAATTTTCAATTTTGCAAATTTTATCATTGAACTCTCAATTTAATGAAGAATTTTGTCATCCAAATTTTAAAAGTATACACATTTTATGTTTGGGTTAATTGGATGTCAATTTATTAACAATGTAATATTGTGACTAATGAATAAGGTGAAAATGTGTAGTAATGTAACCAGTAATTGAACAAAAATATTTCATGTTATTTTGATAAACGATGTTAATATAACACTTGTATCCTTAAATATTAAACTATTTGGTTAATTTATTTATATTTTATTTTAGGGAACCACACTAGAATTTTAAGATCTTGACTTCTTTTAACTACATTCGTGTTTAAAATGATACCTGATTATATATTTAATATTTTATTTCGATTAATGTCTGAGCAGTGATAAAATAACTAATACATCGCTAAATAGCAAGCTAAAAAAACAAAAAATATATACAAATGTATAGAATTTGATAATGAGAAATTTTTTTATATTTTATAAAAATATAATAAATAAAATATAAATTATTCATAATAATTATGAGAACATTTTAAGATTTTATTAAAACTGTTTTTGGGACATAACATGTATAAAATATTCCAAATAGTTAAATAGACAGTGTGACTCAAAAATATTTTGAAAACTATAATTAAATTATTTAATCCAACATAAAATTTTAAATGTAAACTTTCAAAAATATCAAAGATTTTTTGTATTTTGCAAAACTTATATCTAATAGCTGATTCATTCTTTTCTTTTTGTGAAAAGTAATTACTATAAATGATAAATAAAAATAAAGATTATGAACTTTTCTAATAATATCAGTTTTTTGTCTAAATATTTAATCTAATTTTATCTTAAGTAATCACTTAAAACGATTTACTATCTAATAATTATAAAAAATTAAGATAATTTGTGGTTAATGCTCTAGATAACACAAAAAAGATTATATAGGATAATGCAAAATCTATAATTTATTATTTTAATAAATTTTCACGTAATTTGTATTTGATATTTACTCATTTTTCCTCACTCATGTCTAAATAAATACCAGTGATTATTTTACTTCAAATTCACATGTGAGGACAGTTACATTATTGTTGGTCACATTATCACTTTGTTAATAAATTTAGAAAAAGATAAAATGTGCATAATTTTAAAATTTATATAATAAAATTGACGAAAATAAAAACTCAGCAGTAAAATTTGCAAACTAAAAAAGTTTAGCAATAAAAATTGTGAAATTGAAAATTTAGTAGGAAAATTCCTAAAAAGGTTAATGATAAATTGTAGTTTAAAATATAATATATATTTCACCTTACAGTAAAAGTCATCTTACATTAACCGCGTTATCAGGTTCTTAATAATTTGAACGTCAATGGTTGTATTGGAAAATGTGTATACTTTTAGAATGTAAGTGTAGTTTTAATATTATAATAGAAAAGTTTAAAATAACTGATGTTTGAGAATTAAATTTTTTTCTTTATTTTTTAAAATAAAATAGTTTTTTCTTTCTTATTCAAAATAGTGTATTTTCAGAAAGAGTATATTTATTTCAGCGAACATGACAATATCATATTATTTCAATATACGTCTAATAAAAAAATAAAAATCTTCAAAATAACAATATTTAAGATAATAATAATAATAAAAATATTATGAATAATATTCTCATAATACTAATAACAATAATAATATTAATGTAAATAATACCAATAATATTATTATTATTAATTTAAATATAAGTCATATTATTAAAAATATAAAATTTGTAGGTAATATTCTTATATGTTATATTAAATTTATTTACGGATACAAATCAGTGAATAATAATTTGTATGTAATGTTAAATTTACCTACTGATATAGATTTATGGATAATAGTTCATGGATAATGTTAACTTTATCTACAGAGATAGATATGTAAGTAATAAGTAATAATCTATGAGTGATGCTAAATTTATCTACTAATACATATCTATAGATAATAATATGTAGATAACTTCAATTTTTCTTGTAGTAAAACCTTTTTTATAAGATAAATTTTGTTTATCTAACTATTAAAATAAAATTTTCATATCACACTAGGAAACGAAATTTTTATACTGTTTATTTTTTATATTTTATATAAAAAGATAATATGAATGATATTTGATGTAGAAAGTAAATACCTTTTACACTCAATAATAATTGACTTATATAAAGAGAACATAATATTATACTACCAGCCAATAAGTCAAAAAAAAAAAAAAAGGATAAAGATATTTTTTATGTCCTTGCTAATCTACATAAATGAAATTTTTAAGAAAAATCTGATGCAGTTGAAAGTTACTAAAGAATATAATATTCCATATCCCATGTACATATAATTAGATATACATCGCTTTAACTTAACCTTTTAAATTTAATTCGTAAGATGAATTTTGAACTCATTCTATTTTAATCATTCAAACAATTGTATTTCACTGACCAGTTTTCCTTGAGAAAATCACTCTATATTTTGGTTTTACATTTGAAAAGATTGGTAGAATAAAGAAAAAACTTTCTGCAAAAGAAGCAGTGGTTGAACGTCACTGGCTCCTTTTGCTGGGACAAAATGAGCGTTGGTTTCGGCCAAAAGAATGAAAAATGACAGATGAGAGTGGAGTGAAAAGGAAGCAAAGAATAGTGCAGAATGATTTAACAGGGAATCGAATAAAGAAGATTCCAGAGACATGATATGCATGAACAGTCACAGCAATGTTGAGTTGAATCCATGGAGTCAGCAAAGTGCCTTTATTCATTTCTTTTTCGCCTATTTTCGTGGTTGCTGAAGCACCAAAGCAACTGAATCAGCATTGATTCAATGAATGTATGGTTATACAATACCTCGTACGTATTTTAATTCCTTAATTATTTGAAATAAAGTCATCAAGATGAATCCTATGTTTATCTAAAATCATTTATAAAAAAAAAAGTAAATTTAGATAGAAAAATGAAGTTTTGACAAGTAAATAATTTATTTTTAAAGATAAAAATAGATTTTTATATTTATAAAAAATAAAAAAATGAAGGATAAAATTTTATGAAATATTAAAATATCATGCTGAGATACGATCACATGCCAGCTAGCTCTAGCTAACAAATTGTTATTAGATAAAATGCTATCCTGTGATATCTGAGTATTTTTTTATATCATGAGTATGTGATTTCGGTTTTCCAAATTTAGTTATGACAATTGATTTTTTATGTATAAAAATGGTAAAACATGTCATTGAATATTCCACAACTTAATTGCTAAATAAAAATCATGTATATTTTCTAAATTTTGAAAAAATTAATCAACACAATTAAATTCTAAAAAACTATTATATAACTATAATAATTTTCGGGCTCATTACCATTTTCCCCCTACTTACTCGGATTAATAATAATTACAATATCTAAAATAATTAAGATAGGATCAAATCTTTTGTAAAACAATATCTGGCCGGCTTTCGACCAAAATTTGCTATTTGTATGTCTAATCTTCAGTTCGGAACATATTTAATAATAAGTTTTAAAAAAATATAATCCAACAACAAAAAGACAGATATAATTATATATATATATATATATATATATACACAATATTATCGATTTATTTTTTATTTTAAATATCTTTCTATTATCTTGTGAATCTTTTATCTTTTATCATTTATCTTTTTTTCTTTGATCTTTTTGGCTCATGGGAATAAGAGTCTCATAGGTGGTGGCATAAACGTGCTCTCCAACTCCAATATCAATTTTCTCTCTTTTCGTCTGCCGCTTCTCGCTGCGAATTCTCAGACTTTTCTCTCTCTCTTTCTTTCTCAAAACCTGCCGCTGCACCACCATTTCCTCTGTTTCTTGTTACCATTTCAAAAGCGTTTTCTTCACCAAAAACACATTTTCATTCTCACAAACGTTTTCATTGCTTCCATTTATCTCGCGCACTTCCATCTATTTCTTCAGACATTCTTTCTTGCTAATCAAGACACTGCTAGGTCTTTTTTTTTATTATTTTATTTTATTTTTCACAAGAATCTCTGCATTACCGTTCCTACTTCTTCCTCTAAACTTGTTTTTCATTCTTCATTTCAGACCATTCTTCTTCACCAGAACCTGTTTTTCACCTTTTCTCAGCTCGGTAATTTCGAATCATAATGTTGGATGCATTATTCAAGCCGAAATTCTATTCTAAGTGGTAATCATGCTTATCTGTTTATCTCCTTTCATATTTTCTCTTACTCGTTTTGGAATTTTTTTTTTCTTAAAATAATAACAATGGAATTAAATTTGGAAACAGCAAATCACGGTTGAAGTTAATAAATACAAGGTTAGAGACGATAGGGAAGAAAAGGAAAGCCGTGCAGAAATTTCTCAAGAACGACATCGTTGAACTTCTTAGGAATGCGCTTGATTACAATGCATATGGAAGGGTAATTTTCCCTTCACGCTTCGTTACAATGCTCACTCTCATTTAACTCCATCATTTACAGGACTATAGTCCTTTTTCAATTGACAATAAGAGAACGAATAACCTGTGTGATTGTAAAAGGAAAATTAGAATAGGATCCGAATACATTTTTTTTTTTTTTATGTATTTAGGCTATTTATTTTCGTCTCAGTTGATTTGTGATGTAAAATTATCGCACAAAGGTTCCTACTGAGCTACACCTTGCATTAATTTGTTTCAATTTTATGCATGTTGCTGTATATTGTGATATGTTGTGTACACCATGTGTAATAAATTAGTATTTGCGTTATACTTATTAGTCAGCTTGGTTGTTAAACGCTTTATACACTCCAACCAGGCTGAAGGGCTTCTCGTCGAGCAAAATATGTCGTTTTGCTATGAACTCATTGGAAACTTTGCTAATTGCGTATCGAGTCATGTTCGGGACCTTTGTAAGAAAAGGTATTATTTTCTATGTATGCAATAAAAGATTATTTACTGTTTTGTCTTCATTCATTATTACGTTCCTTTTGATGTAACTGGGATGTACGTATCTCAGTCACTGTTTACATTTTATTCTCTTCAACGCATTAGCCGAAATTATTCATGTGAATATTTTAATCTTCTTCTATAGGGATTGTCCTGATGAATGCAAAGAAGCTATGCAGTCATTGATATATGCAGCAGCAAGGTTTTCTGATCTGCCGGAACTACGTGAGCTCAGAACGTTGTTCACCGAAAAATTTGGGAATACTCTTGAACCTTACATAAGTATAGAGGTAACCGATGGGACCACTCTTATAGTCCGTAAACATTTTCGTGGGGACCTCTTTCTTTCCACCACTTACATGAATAATTGCATACCTTTAGTTTGTTGACAAATTGAGGCAAGTTCCTCCTTCGAAAGAAATGAAGATGCAGCTGTTGCGTGATATAGCGCAAGAGTTCTCCATAGAATGGGATAGCAAGGCTTTGGTGCAGAGGCTTCACTCACCGCCTCTATTACTTGAGGTAAGTTTTACTCATCATTGATTAGTTTCTATCTAAGCATCTATTTCAGCAAAAGTAATGAATAGTTTTTTTAGTCTGCAAGATATATATTTTAATCCCCTTCTCATAAATAGTTGTTACTAATTATGATTGAAGGGAACTAACTAACAATCATCTACCAATCTGAGTTGTATCCTTCTAACATATTCAACAAGTCAACCTTGATTGATATCAAGTTTATCATTGCTTTTGGCTTACCTAAGCTTTTAAAGTTCTGTCCACAACACTTTCTCCCCCTGCTGATTAGTGATGACTTATTTAGATACATTCTACTTGTTGCAGGATAAGACTAAAGACGATCCTCTAAATGAAACAGACGCCATATTTCAAGGAAGGAAGGATATCAGTGATGATTATTGGAGGGTGCAAAGCAGCACTGACAATGAAACAACCTCTGACAATTCATCCTCGGATGGGCGAAACGCTTGTTCAAGTTCATTAGGGAGCATATCAGATAATGAAACAGAAATTAGGCAGCCATCTTCATTTTCCTACAAAGTCGTTCCACCTCCTTACGTCAAAGAAAAATTGAATAAACCAACAGAATCCGAAGCTCTACCGGAAAAGGAGCCCACTCATGATGATCTTTACAAACCAGCTGTTCCAAAAGGGCATATACCAAGATCAGTTAGGCGGAGACCTCTCAAACCACCACTATACGATAACACTGTTTCAGATTCTAAAACTGGTGGTAGTGAGAAGGTGGTAGACTCAAGTGGAAAGGAATCAGAGAAAGTTAACGGAGATTCAACGGATTATGAAGAAAAGATAATAGATGGGCTCTTGATGCATTACATTAAGAAACAAAGTCCATATGAATCAGGCATAGAAAAATCAGCATATCTAAAAGCTTATCCTATGCAACGAGTAGAATATGAAAAGGGACATAGGAAACAATCAAGTGTACCCATTGTGAGAGGAATATCATCTCTTCCTTCTGAGGACTCAAATTCGATGAAAACGTTAAAAGTGCATGGAAAAACTACTTCCTTAGTACCACAAATGTTGAGCACAGCGGGGCATGTGCATCCTAGTCTGCCTGATTATGATGACTTGTCAGCTCGTCTTGCCGCTCTCAGGAACACAACCCAACCAGCTTAACGTACATAACATTTTTTATTCTTTTTTTTTTGTTTAATCATTCTTTGGTTGATCCAATATTTAGTTGTCATGTATCAACATGAGAAATAGTTGCCTCTATTCGTGTAGGGATCTTTTCAATATCGAAATCAGAATAGCAACTACAATTGTAGGTGCAGTTGTTTGCCACTCATTTGTTCAATCATGTTGCTGATAAGTTGATGAAGATAAAAAAAAAACTAATTTTGTTATTTTTTTGATCAGAAAGTTAATTTATTGAAAAACCCATTAATTAAACATATATGATTCCTTATTTTATAAAAAGTATACTTTAGGTAATTGCAATTTTAAGTTTCTTAGTTGATTTTTAACTTTTATATTGTTTATACAACTCTTATTGTTTTTGTTTAACATTCAATTATTTCTTTAAAACTTTAAAATCTATAACATTAAATAAGGAAATAAAATAAAAAAGATTATTAAAGTGCTGCAGATAAAGATGAAGAAAAAAAAAAAAAACACTGGTAGTTGAAAATTCAAATGCTTCTTTAAGTAACTTCTGAAAAAAACACGATACCAGTTAATTAGCGGAATGAGTTCATATATTAAATATTTAAAATATACTCAGTTATAACCTTATAAATTAGTTAAATAAATAATAAATTAATTTAACATGATATCATATATAATATAAGAAATATTCTTTTCAAAGACTAATCTTCTCTAAAGGATCAATCAACACATTTTTTTTTTCTAAATTTGTATGAAACATTTTTCATACTCATTCAGAAACTAAAACCATAGTCAACTATTTCACCAACTCTTTAAAACTTTTTGGTGAGAACGTGCTTTTTAAAGTTGATACTCCTATATTTATAAAATCGTAAAACAAACCTTCAAAACTCATACATGCAATAGTTTGGCAGGACAAAATACGTTTTACGTAATTCAGATTCTTAAAATAATACATATATTCTTAAAATAATTTATTATTTTTGTTATTTTGGTATTTATGTTTTTAAGTCCTTTTAACAACAATAATAAATAAAGTGCGTATCTAGACGACGATTTTAATATGGGAATGTAACAATTAAATAATACTTTTGTTTGATATAAATTTAACATTAAGTTGAGATCATCATCGATATAAAAATAAAATTTTTAATTAAGAGGAACAAAAATAATAAAATTTAAAATATATATATTTAAAATTTTAAATCCATGCAAGATATATTTTATTCTAACTTGATGTTACATAATCAAGTTGGGACATATTATATAAATTAAGAGAAACAAAAATCATAATATTTAAAATATATATATATATATTTAAAATTTTAAATCCATATAAGATATATTTTATTCTAACTTAATGTTACATAATCAAGTTGGGACGTATTATATAATTAGAGACAAGTCTATATTTAAGAGTTTTATTTTATAAACTTTTTATAATAACAAATAATATTTTCGATTTATTTTTTTATCTTAAATATCTTATATCTTTTTTTTCTTTTATCTTTTTGGCTCATGGGAATAAGAGTACCATAGGTGGCATAAACGTGCTCTCCATCGCCAAGACCAGTTTTCTCTCTTTTCATCTGCCGCTGCGAATTGGTAGACTTTTCTCTATCTTTCTTTCTCGAAACCTGCCGCTGCACCGCACCATTTCCTCTGTTTCTCGTTACCATTTCTTCACACATTCTTTCTTGCTAATCAAGAAACTGCTAGCTCTTTTTCTTTTTTTATTACTATCTTTCTTAGTTTTTTTTTTTTTTTTTTTCTTT
>Ga0209489_101988_pt1 | contig 42069 bp, 14 predicted proteins | sample SiratrowhiteBW_FD_187527 | JGI IMG/M metagenome (GOLD analysis project Ga0209489, IMG submission 187527) | Root nodule microbial communities of legume samples collected from California, USA - Siratro white BW (SPAdes) (version 2) | ecosystem: Host-associated > Plants > Roots > Nodule | place... | reverse complement strand
TATATATATATATATATATATATATATATATATATATATATATATATATATATATAAGTTAAGCATTTTTAGTGATTCTTTTTGTTTGTATTATATTATGCAAAAAATTTACAATAAGGCATGATTTTAAATGAGATGCAGAGAATTAGTTGACCTTATGGAAATATGAGAAATAAGATTATGACACCAAGGAAAAAAGGTATAACTGAGAATATATAATATTTTTGAAAATAATTTTCAAACACAACTTTTATCAAGCAAGTTTTTATATATTTTTTTCAAATAACAAAAAAAATTCTTAAAACAGAAAACAATCAATCCCTTAAGATGTGACTTTCTCTTTCTTGATTTTTGAATATTATTTTATAGAATGAATTTAAAAAATATTTAAAAAAGGAAATGACGTTAAGTGGAAGGAGAAAATGAAATAACACAAAGAAATATACGAATAATAGAATGAAAGAAAAGTACGGTCGTGACGTAATTTCTTTTACTTTTAAAAGATTTTCGTATGAGAGAAAAGTAGTCATGATGTAATTTCTTTTTCTTGAAAAGATTTTCGTACTGACAACTAGTTAAAAATTATTATTGGTAACCCTTTTATAAAAGTTAATAATCTTATCACATAAGTTAAATAAATTCTTAGGTATTTTAAATTTGTGGACTTTGGTAGTAATCACCTAAGGATATTTATTTTGAGTATTTCTAGTTTTTATTTAAGAAAACCGGAAGTGAATCTAACAATATGTTTGATTGAAAATTAGAAAATTGTTGTTTTTTATTCAGTGAACTCTGCATATCCATTAATATTACCCAAAAAATAGTGAAGCATAAATTAAAACTTTGTTCTGGCGGAGCAGCACAAAGATTTGGATAAAACAAACTATGTCGCCTTAAACTTGGCACATTAATTCAATCTTATAGGGCATCTTAGGATTGAGAAAATCTAGGGGACCTTTTAGTTACATTTAACTGGCGATTAAATTTAGACGCCATTTTGTTATTAGGTATCATCATGTGTATTCTCATATATATTTTCATACTCAACCACAATATTCTCTGTCTATATGTCTCGAAATTAAGAATTGAGTAACCCATCAAATTTTTTGCTTTGAGTATTTGAATTGATCCGACATAAAAATTAGTGTAATGTTGATAATACATAGTTTTTTTTTAAATCGATATAAAAAGGTCATATTATAAAAAAATATATTTTTTTACATTAATTTTTAACTGATACTTTTTAAATCATTTTTTAAATATCAATTTAAAAAACTTGTAATTTTTAAATCGGCTTTTGGAAAATTTCTATACCTATTCGATGTTCAAAACTACCGTCATTGACATAAAAAAAATTAGGTATTACTGTAAAAAGTTATAATAGATAATTCTAATAAGTTATTTAGGGTTAAACAATCCCGTGTTCAAATATATTTGTAATACACAATCGGAACATACAATTAAAATAAAAAAAAAATGTACAATAAAAACATTCTGAAAGTTTACAGTTTTTTTTACCTATATATAATATTTATATAAAATTATTTGTTTTTTTTTTATCAAAATAAGATTATAGTAAGATCACAAAAACAAATAAAATTTAAAAGTAAATTAACTACTCAAGTAAACACATATTTATTAAATATATAAGTACTTATCCACCAAACTTGCTAAAGATTATTCATCTTACCAACAAAAAAATAATAATAATTACTCCTTAATTATCTAATAATCTACCCTGTCTAGTATAAATTTCATCTATCAATTTCTTATAATAAGTTAATCTCTATGTGCTCTCATCACATAATTCATTTGTTTATTAAACTCAATGTATGATTAAAATTTGAAAATGTCATCAATTTTTTTTATTTTAATACCTACACAACATATCAACAAAACAGTACTTTTCCAATCACTACGTACATATGTATTCTCATAGTAATATGACTAAGCTTATTATATACAAACATAACAAATTTAATCTTAACACGTCATTTATAAAGTAATATATTCATTAATCATATTTTATAATACACAATAACATTTAATTTAATTTCAAAAATTGAATTATAAAAACAACATAGAATGTCATTTGAGTTCATAAGTCCCTTCAAGGATATTCAAATCTTGTAGAAAAAATATTGAGAGATGAAATTTCATTAAAGATCATTAAATGAAACTTAATGAAGACAGGTAATCTACTTTGTACCAATAGTAAATTACAGACGTATTGAAATAGAAAATTAGAACGTATTTTAACTATAATAGAATAAATCACATATCTTGAAAAGAGAGACTATAAAATGTGTTGTTTAACATTTAAGCGTTGAAACCTATTTTGTCATCCAGAAATAAATTAGATCTATGGTGTATTTTAAGATATAATACCAGTTTGTTCGTATTTTTTTAATAAAAAAGTATATTTATTTTGTTTCGTATTTGTCTAATTTATTCATTTTTGAAAATAAAAAAATTTATATTTTTACAATAAAATATAATTTATTTCTTAAAAGGCGATTCTTTTAAAAAGGGCTTATTCTAAACAGCAACTTTAAATTTAAAATACTAGTTCATATTTATTTTAAAATTAATTCCATTTAAATCGTATTAAATTATATTAGATTATATTTAATTTAAAACTTGTCAATCTATTGAGAGTTATTTTAAATTAAACTAAACGGCTTGTTTTTTTAATGAACTAAGAGTAAGAAATGGTATATAAGTTAGAAATGGTAAAATAAGAATAAGATTCGAGGGCATTAGAAATGCCAAAATAAAGTATCGTATTGACAAAATAAACATGATTATACTCATAATATTCTAAATATATCCCAATATATGGGGTCAATGTGTGCATATATGAAATATTTAAAAAATAAACAAAGAAGACACGTTAGTGTGTGCAAAGATTCAGTTCACACAATGCACCGAAGAGAATAAATTGGGTTCACATTAACCCTAGGCATTACCATTAAGCTGATCTCACATTTCTGTCATGACAACGTACTTGCCATTTCTAATTCCATTTATCCACTTCTCGAATCTAAATTAGCCATAACAAATTTCTGGGTTCATAACTTTCTCCAAGTTTTTCTCTATTACTTTCCAGATTTCAGCTAGTAAACTTCCAAATAATGATCATTGTTTCATCATTAATCATGGATAATCTTTTTTACCAAACTAGGTAACTAGAAATTCAAAATGTCAACCAGTTAGTTAATCCAAGGCCTTAATAGTGTATAAAAAAAATATATATTGATCATAGTTTCCAAAACTAAATGTTTTAATAAATGAAAAACATATGTAAAATTAAAAATATACGCACCTTGCATCCTTCATGATATAAAATAATATTTGTGAGGGACTCATATATCTCCTCAACGACAAAAAAGATCCCTAAAGTTGGAGAATGTTTAGGTTTAGTCAAGCCATCATTGAGTCTGTATTATTTTCTTCATACAGTTAATCAAATATTACTTTTTAGAGTTTCTAAAAAATATCATTTAAAAATGTTACAATTAAGGAATAGAAAAATGTTGTAGTAAAAAATAGATGGTGGTTTTTGTTGAGTTTTTGGACCTAGTTGAAGAACAGGGAAAGCATTGACGAAACAGGGATTAATTGAATGCGCATGCAAATATTTTCCAACCTCCCACTACTACGTGGTGAACACTAACTTTGTTTGACCTTGTCTTAAGCACTTTTATGTTATGTTCTGTTTGGTTGCACCTTTTTCCTTGTTTGTCAAACTGTTGATTGCTTTTAATTATGGTTGATGGGAGCAACATTTCAACGGGAAGCTGCCGGATGGACAACTAACTAAATCTATGGTGGTGCATTTACTTTTTATATTTGCTTTGCACTTATACTGAATCAAGATGCTGTTTTCACTTGTTTTAAAAAAATAAAAACTAATAAAAACTAAATGTTTAAAATTTAAGTCATGTTAATTGATTTAATTTTAATTTTAATTTTAATTTACAATATATATTAATAAAATAATATCACTTTCAAATAGTTATTATTTCATGAAACGGTCGACTTATTTTAAGTCTATTTGGGTTAAATATTTTCACCCAGTTTAATTTATGTTATACTTTGTTTATCTCATCTAGTCTATTTTAAATGTTTTCAAATTCAAATTGATTTATTTAGTCAGATTAATCTAAAGCATAAGTCTTTGACATTAAATTAGCAGTTAAAACTACAATTGTACTCTTTGGGATTCAAATTTAGTAGGATATATAGGTATTAAAAATATTCAAATGAAATTCATTATTATACCCTTCTATATAGAGTAATAGAAGTTTGTGTTTAAAATGGAAATAAATTATTATGTAACTTTTTTTATATTTTTACTAATAGATAAGGATAAGATTTCAATTTAGTTATGTAGTGATTCTAAAAAGAAAATCACGAGCTTTACTATATAGATAGGATCATAAAATAAAATCAATGTTCTATTTCGATTATGGAATTAGAGTGAGAAGATTCCAAATATAACAAATTGTGCTGAGTGATCTCACAACGCCTAAACTTTTTTCTTGGTTCATCCAATAACCCTAATACATCTCTTATTGTTGTACTTCTCAATGGAGATATGCTCAACATGGGCAAGATCCATGTTGTAATACATGGAAAATGTAACTTGACTAAATAGATTGTACTAAGAAGAAACTAATGTCCAAGTCAGAAAATTATTTCAATTAGGAAAAATTCGAATTTCACAATAATGACTTAGGTCCTCAATGTGAGTCATCCAAGTTTGCATGAGAGTATTTCACATGTTTTATCAACAAGAGATGTTTGGCTTAATCTTAAGAAGCCCTTTACACAAATTAATGCGCCTCAAATCCATAAATTGTCACACACAAATTTTTTTGTGGGACAAAAACTATGAAAAGATTGTGACTAATTATTATATAAGACTTAAAATCTTTTTTGGCAAATTAGATTAAATACAACCTTTTCTAGAAGGCACTTGTGGAGCCTAAGCCACTAAGGCAAAGACAGAAAAATAAATGTGGTCACCTATTTCTTAAAGATCGTAATAATAATAATAAATCTATGTCAAAAAAAAATTCTTAATTCAGATACATTACCTTTCATTTGACTTGCCTTTTCTTCGTCATATTATGAAAAAAAGAGTTTTGTTATACAAAATAGAAGAAAGAAGTCTTGAAATAATTCCAAAATGCACGTTTCGGAATACATTTCAAAATATATTAATATTTTAAATTGTATATTTTAAAATATATTTATGATTCTGAAAATACTGAATGTATGTTCGAAAATATCTAGAATGTACATTCTAAATTCCGGATTACAAAATCAAGAACCTTCCTACATCATCCAATCTGAAATACGATTATTTTATAAACTTGAATCGAGGATATTTCTGACATTTCGTACCCTATAGGAGTGCGGCCTTAAATCATAGGGTGCAGAATGCAGTGTCCCATAAGTGAAGTTTGTTTTTCTCTTGGGCTCCTTTTCGGTCCGTTTTATATTGGACAAATTCTTCATCCACCCCATACCCTCTTCCTGCACTCCCATATAATTTTTTTATTTCATAACTGCCCTTTATGAAATTACATAAATACCCCTATCTTAATAAAACCCCTTCCCTTCCCAGTCGGATGACCAGGCCATCCGGTTTACAGCTTTTTGAAATTGTGAATCGGATGGGGGGTGCATCCGGTTCTCATTTTTTAAAAAAAATACAAACCGGACTACCCCATCCCGTTCTCAACCTAGCAGATCGAAAAATCCTCAAATTCGCCGTCGACAGCCTCCCAAATCCCAAATCAGCTACTCTAATCATCAATATCACCTACTAATTGCTAATAAACATCGTCCAAAGCTCTCCCCGCTGTGCTAGTGAGCCAAATACTTCCTTCAACCGTTTCGTTAGCTAGCCATCCGGTTAAGAGAACCTTCGTCCGGTTTAGGTAAGCCATTCGCGACTTTCGTTCCTTTGTTATTCAAAATCTTTCAATTAATCCTTCATAGAAGCATTAGGTAACCAATTTGTGATGTTTATTAGCAATTAGTAGGTGATATTGATGATTAGAGTAGTTGATTTGGGATTTGGGGGCTGTCGACTGCGAATTTAAGGATTTTTCGATCTGCTGGGTTGAGAATCGGATGGAGTCGTCCGGTTTGTATTTTTTTTTTAAAAAATGAGAACCGGATGCACCCCCATCCGGTTCACAATTTCAAAAAACGAAGGGGAGGGTATTTATGTAATTTCATGAAGGGCAGTCATGGAATAAAAAAATTATATGGGAGTGCAGGAAGAGGGTATAGGGGTGGAGGAAGAATTTGTCTTTATATTGATGTTGAGTAAAAAGAGTGTTTTTTTACCGGAGGACAGAACAAACTAGACAAAAAAAAAAAAAAAAAAAAAAAAAAAAAAAAAAAAAAAAAAAAAACTCACACTAGTTGGTTTGGGTGAAGGTATAAACTAATGTATTGAACTAAACGTGTATTTGGAAAAATTATGTTGTAAATTAGCATAAGTTAGGAACAGAACTTAAGTTTGATTCATACATCTAAAACGAGTTAAATTTAAAATTTATATGTTAAAACTATATAAGCCTTAGATATAACTTTTTTAATTCATTTATAATTTGATTGTTTTTTCATATTAAACACGTTCTCAGAGTGTATTTTAAGTTTATTAATGAGATTTTATATTGTTAGTTTATAAACACACCGTAAGCAATCCTTCTTTCTCTAGGATCGGCTCAGTAATATAAAGATTAATCTAATTTGCAAAAAAAAAAAAAACTATTTACTAATTATATATTTAATCAGCATTTTCACAAAAAAAGTAAAAAGAGAAAGAGAATAGAAAAGTATTTAGACATAAAGATACGAAAATGTTTCCATTTTAAGATTAAATTACAAATTTATTAAATATATCGGTACGTTCACATGAGTCATGAGTTGTTTATAGTCTTTTAATGTCAAGACTACAACTTCAAAATGACTAGTTTACATAAGAAAGATTAAAGTACAAAATGAATTTGATTATTTTTTTTAAAACAAATCACTTGAATTGTTCATTAAACTAAACATGCTTAGTTTAAATCATTTCAGTAATAGTTCTGCCCAAAACATTTGATCAAGTTTGTAGTTTCAAATATCATGAGGATTTTCATAAATTGCTTCAAATAATCACCTACTAACTTTTATTCTCTCCTATTTGTCTAACATAAAGTAGCTATTATTGTGGATCTTAAAATCACATACCCTAATATCTCGAGGGCACACCATGTACATCAGGTGTTGGCTTCATCATCAAAGTGTGTCCCCCTTAAGAAAAACTGACTGATGAGAAATTAACAAGACACCTTTTCTTGATTTGGAACATTTTATTAGTTTACCCATATTAAAATAAGCCTACTATTTATATCCACTAGCTGCTAATTAGGATAAAGGATATTTAGGGAGCTCCATAAATTATTTCATTTATTTGCTCTTTGAAACTTGCAAGCAACTTCTTGCTCGTATTAGCAACGATTCTTTTTGTTTATATTAGGAAAATCATCACGGCAAGTCTAAGATTAAAGTATTATTAGACTCTAAAAAGTCTACTCTGTATTAAGACTTATCCATATAGCCATCAGAACTAAACTTACATGTAGACTAATGAATTTAAACTTTTAAATAGACCAGTAAATATAAAATCTCAAAATATTGTACCAAAACTTTTACACAATGATGATTAATTATTATTATTATTGCTATTATTATAATAGGTTAACCTGGTATTATTCCCTTCCCTGAATATCAGTTAGTCATTCTCTCAGTTGAAGGTTTCTGCAGATTGTTGGATGAAGATCGAGAACAAGAAAAAAACAATGAGATTGGAATATAGAGTAAATGTAGAAGGGGAAACTGAAAATGTTAAAGAGTTCTTAAACCAATGGATTATGTAACTTTGTTTTTCCTTGATCCAGTAAGATAGCTAAAAGCATATCAAACTATTATGAAATTAGAAATCTGGCCTTTCCTTCAAGGCCATCTATGCATTATATCTTGAGGTTATTTTGAACATTGTTAATGCATTCCTGTTAAATTTTGCTTTGAAAGAATTAAAACAGAAGTTGTGGGTCAAAAGATCAAAATTGACAATTCATTAAGATACACATTCTCATCTAAATCATTAGTCTTTCTGGAATTCCTGTTTTCAATTCTACCAACCAAATCAAAAATATTATCAACAGACTAGACACATTAGTCCAAACCAAAACGGTGAGTTAACATTAAAAGATAAACCTTTTCTTCCCTGGCCAAGACTTCAACAATATCAGGGAGTTTGATTTGAAAACAGGTTTTCTTCTAACAATAATGAAAATGGGCAAAGTGATCTTCCAGGAGCTAAAGAAACCAAGACACAATGTGTTCATTTCATCATCAAATTTTTATTAAGAAAAACTTATATACATATGATGAATGTTTTAGCTGTTTGTATTGAATCTTTTACATTGTTAGCCACCACCCACCATCCACACACAGACAGAGGCTTGAAGAAAAACTGAGAAGAACTAATCAGCCGTTAAGATGAAGCTTTTGCAACAGATAAAGCAAAAGGACAAAATGTGGCCATTTCCTCTCTATCTTCATCCAAATCTACCCGTCTCAAGTGTGAAGAAAATCGTAGACTGAATATACAACAACACGGCAACAACAACAACCAAATATACACCACCATCCCCAACTTTATCAAGTCATACATAAAACAAGACAAAAAAACATAACAATAGTCCCTGAAATTTGTTAAGTAGCCAGCACACAGATCCAAGAGAGAACAGATCTAATATCACCTGATCTCAGGGACGGCGCAAGAGAAAACCTGGTGAGGCAACCGCAATGCCTCTGATTTAGAGAAGCACATATCATCAAGGTCCTCACTGGTGCACCACCTGCACTTCGAGTTCTCTGAGCACTGTGACTTCAACACCAGCTCTCCACAACTGGGGACCACCTTGTGCCTGTTGAGTCTCCGAGTAGACCAATCCTCCCCCAAGCCCCAAAAGGGGTGGCACAAAAGGAGCAAGAGAACAAGGAACTGTGCCTTGGACTTCAACACCATCGAATGAATGATGCAAACTCAAAACAGATTTTTTCACCTTTCAAAATGGCTAATGCTAAGCCCCTCGCTTTCTTACTCACAACACAACAGAACCAGAGCTGATATTGAAGAGTGGACCTTCAGATGCAGGGAAAGGATGTTGTTGGAAAGACAGTCTTTGTTTGAATGATTGAAACTGGGGCTGGCTGCACCTCTCTGTGTCAGATCATGTGAGGGTTTTAGTTTTTAAATATTAAAACTACGAGGAGTTTGGTCTTGGTTTGAGTTACTTTATTGCTCTTAAAATTCTGTGCTACATTAACAATACTTTATATCCTCAGAAAAAGATAATATTTTTATAGTAGTCAAATTTATTTTAAAATATGGACTGTATTGTAAAACATATCTGAAGTTATTAATTTAAGTATGCAGAAGGGTGTTTTAGTGCGTAAATCCACTCCAAATATTAGTTAACCAGTCTTATCAAGGTATAATGATTAAATGTGATGTTTCCTCGTTTCAACTGACATCGTTTTCTTGATTTCCTGTGTAATAATTATAAAGTACAGAAACTGAAAACTATATGGCCAGGGTGGAAAGTTGAAGGTTCCCTGTTTGACATGAAGACGCCTAAACAGACCCTCTTCATTTTTGACCATGAAAGTTCCGTTCTTTTGACATCAAGTTGAAATTTCTCAGCATGTTACAGTGTGTGTATATTTAGACATTCAACAGGTTAGACTGAACGAGTTCACTAAATGTTTGGGAGTTATTCAATCCAACTCAGCTTTAACATGAATTATGAATTCACGTTTAACTTTGGTTGACATAAAATCAACTCCTACTTCTTTGATTGTGTCTTAAAAGTTGTGACAACATCAAATCAAATCAAATGTCCAGCTTAAAATTTGAATGCCAGAATTTGGTGCTTGTTTTAATGGAGATTAACGATTGTGATTTTAAGGAACAAGTTGAAGTAAAATAAGTTTATCCAAAAGGGTTTCTAGTTTCTCCAGTGGCCGAGACTCACCAACACCTGATACATATCTCCCTTCTAATCCTTATTTGGTAGATATGATGATATACATTTGTTTCTGTTTGGTAAACTGATCTGATTGTTGTGTTATGACTTAAAATATCATGAATTTTCTTTTATTTTGTGGTGCTTCAAAAATATCTTGTTACTGAGGAGCATTCTGATTATTTTTTCCTGGCAGTATGAATTCCTCCAGACTAAATCTTGAGTAGCTGAAGAAACATCAGAAAAGAATAAAGATGAAAAGGAACGGTTAGGCTTAAAAGGTATTTGTATTAGGATTCTCCACTGTTGAAAATAGTGGAGTATGGATACCAGTTTCAGTTGTACACTACTATCTTTGTTGGAAGGTGACAGCGCAAATTGGACCAAGGTTTTCAGTCAAATGACGGCTATTATTCTTGAGGGTGTATGGGATGGAATCAATGCCTTGGAGAAGGAAAGGAATTAGCCATGTGGTATGTTCTAGCATGCACAGCATCATTAAAAGATAGAAAAGATGTTTAAAATAATTGTAGGCCATGACTAGTTTCCTAAAATGATTACAGGTCATGACTATTTTCCTATGAAATTATTGAAGTTTATACATAGAAATGGAATCCTAAACAAACTTTGAGCCCAAATAACGAACAGGACAAGTTTATCTCCTCAGGGATCAATGTGGTAATGTATGTGACCAAGAAAAGCGTCTAAAAGGATCTTTTTACTTTGTTGATGATGATTCTGAGTTTTCTAAAAACCTATTGTTGCAATGATGACTCAGCCAATGGGTTTGTTGACAGCCCCAAAAACTGCAGTTCTGATGTTTTTTTATACTAAACCCAGATAGATAATTATAGAACAGAATAGAATGTAGAAATAATACGTCTTTGAGTGCACTTCATTACCTCCTGTAATAATAGATAAAGAACTTATATACCACTTTTTTGTGTATAGTTTTTTTTAAAGATATTCTTATATTTATTTATTTATAGCATAAGTTCTGCTAAAAGATAAAATAATTATAACATTTTTTAATTTTTATATATTTTTTATATTATACCATAGAAAAATGTAAAATATATTAAATTAAATTTAACCTGTTCACACACATATATGTACTTATTAAAATACAATCATTTTTGCTATAAAAAATTAATTGAGAAAATGAAAATAAATTATTAATTAAAAATATTATTTTATTAATTTTCTATAATATTTATAAAAAATAAAAAAGTATAATAAATAAAAATTATTTTAAAAATCAAATATTAAATATATGGTAAATTAGTAATTTTCCAAATAACTCTCCTAAGTCCAGTAATCTCTTCTAAACTCCACTTTATTCTTTTTTTTAAATTATAAATAATCTTCACATATTACTTCGACCAAGTAGGCCTCAGATAATCTCAACTCCACTTTATTCTTATTTTTTAAATTATAAATAATCTTCACATATTACTTCAACCAAGTAGGCCTCAGATAATCTCAAATCAATCTATTAAAAGTGAATGATTAATATTACAAGCTTCAGTTAAAAATAAATTTTATTTCAATGAAGCATTACAGATAAACAAACATTATATTTAACTAAAGGTTTAGCTTTAATTAAATAATAGTATTAAATGTTATCTATAATTCTTTTTTTCATTTTAATAATGTCTCACTTATATATTCTCGTTACTAAAAGAAAAGTTAACATCATTCATTCTGATTCTCATACTATATTATGATAAATCAAGATAAGATCTTAGTATCTCCTTTGCTTTTCTGAATTCAACTATAATATTTTTAGATATTATTCTTAGTTCTTTTTTATTACATCTCCACTGGCATTTGTTCACTTTTATTTTCATTGAAAATCCTTTGGTACCCTTCCTTTTTCAAATCAACCACGCGTTGACCCGCCTTCAACCCAAAAAAACAAAACTGAAAAATTGAAGAAAGGATCTGAACATTTGGAAATTTGGAATCACCAAGAAACAGAAAGAGCCCTTCTTTTTCTTCTCTGTCATTTCTCTGTTTTCTCTCCCTCCTCTTTTTCAGGTGCAAAGCTCCAATAGCGTAATTGCCAATTTTTTTTTATTTTTTATATATAGTTTAATTACTGTTGCTTTACGTGCAAGCTTCTCTTCTTCCAAATGTTCCCGTCCAGAGAAAGAAGAATACTACGTTAACATATTTGGGGGAATTCAATCCACGACTCTTCTGTGAGATTTGTCTGAGAACAGAAGTTGCTTGTCTGGGAATTTGGGGTTACAAAGGATTGAAAGTTGAAAACTTTTTCTGCCTCGTGGTTTTGTCGATATCATGGGTTATGGTTTGTTCTCCTTTGGCAAATGGGGTTTTGCAATAATTGGTTATTATTAATTTTGCTGAAAGTGGGAATTTTATGTTATTGGATTTTGTCTGGGTCAGATTTGGGAAAAAAAAGTTTATTTTTTTGTGGGAGGTTCTATTGAATGTCCCATTGGGGATTAAGGGTTGACTTAGTTTGAAAGTTTGGAGCTTGATTTGTGTTGGGATTTTGAATTGGGGAGGCTGAGATTTGTGAGTAGGGGTGATTGAAGTTTGGTTTTAGTGATGGATGAGGCACTGGGTAGTTCATCTTCCCTGCCCCCTTTCCTGGCAAAGACTTATGAGATGGTGGATGATCCTTCCACCAATTCAATTGTTTCATGGAGTGTCTCTAGTAAAAGTTTCATTGTGTGGAATCCTCCAGAATTTGCAAGGGATTTGCTTCCTAGATTCTTTAAGCACAACAACTTCTCAAGTTTCATCAGGCAGCTCAACACATATGTAAGCGAATCTGATCTTGCCATCTTAGAATTGTTGATTTGAATGCTACTTGTTTTGTGTTGTTTATGCATTGCTCTGTTCTGCTTTTGGTTGCTTGAACTGAATTGTAGTCTCTTTAATTGAGCAGGGATTTAAAAAAATTGACCCGGAACAATGGGAATTTGCCAATGATGATTTTGTAAGAGGGCAACCTCATCTTATGAAGAACATTCACAGACGAAAGCCGGTTCATAGTCATTCTTTGCAGAATCTCCAAGCACAGGGCCCATTAGGGGAATCAGAAAGGCAGAGTTATACTGATGAAATAGAGAAGCTTAAACATGATAAAGAGCGACTTCTAGTCGAATTGCAGAAATTTCAGCATGAGTGGCAGGCATATGAGATACAAATACATTGCTCTAACGATAGGTTGGAAAAGTTGGAACAAAAACAACACAAGATGGTTTCTTCGGTTTCTCATGTATTGCAGAAACCCGTGATTGCTGTAAATATCTTGCCTCTGACAGAAACTATGGATAGAAAACGAAGGTTACCGAGAAGTGGCCACTACTATGATGAAGCTAGTGTTGAAAATGCTATTGAAACTTCTCAAATGTTACCAAGAGAAAATGCAGAGAATACCACTGTCTTGACATTAAATGTGGAGCGATTGGATCAGCTTGAATCATCCGTGGCATTTTGGGAGGGTATTGCACATGATATTGGCGACAACTTCGCTCAAATTCAGTCAAACATGGATTGTGATGAATCTACAAGTTGTGCTGATAGTCCATCCATATCTTGTGCGCAATTAGATGTTGAAGTTCGGCCTAAATCATCTGGAATTGACATGAACTCTGAGCCAACTGCAACTGCTGTTCCTAGTCCACTTCCATCAAAAGATCAACCTCCAGGAACCACTGTCCCAGCGACTGGAGTTAATGATGTGTTCTGGGAACAGTTCTTGACGGAGGATCCTGGTGCATCAGAAACACAGGAAGTGCAGTCAGAGAGAAAGGATGGTGATGGCAGAAATAATGAAGGAAAACCTAATGACCATGGCAAATTTTGGTGGAATATACGGAATGCAAATAATCTTTCAGAACCGATGGGGCATGTTGGTCAAGCAGAGAAAACTTAGTGGCAATAGCTTATTCTTCTTGCTTGTACTTCAGTACAATCACATGTAATAAATATAGGTTTGCATGGTTTTTTTATTTGTCTACAATAAATACATGTTCCTTATTTTGGATAGGATGCATCCTCCATTGATTCGTTCAAGTATGCTGATCGCTGTTTCTTCTTGATCTATTATGCCTGTTCTGAACTATGGTTTGGTTCATGCTTTTAAATTGTGAACCATGTCACGCATCTTCACTATTGCATTGTGCTGCTACTGCAACTGCAATCATGAGTGCGATCATAACATAATTTAGAACCTTAGTTGTATGGTTATCACTAATCTAGATTTGTTCTTTCTTCCTTTTGATCACTTACAATGTTACTCGTACCATATGGCAGAAGCTTCCTACTTCTGCTGCCATCCTTTGGTTGTTATCTTGCCTCCATTTTTGTGAATGGAAATCATCATGCAATTGCAGGGTGGTTCTGATGCAGTTGTGGACATCAGTAATATTGTAGCTGCATCCTGTGATGCAGTCCACAATTTGATACTTAGTGCACTGATTTTGTTTTATTTGTTGATCGGCACTAAGACACTGATAGTATTTTAGAGAATGTCTTCACTTTTCTGATGTGGAAAAGACTTGTTTTCATGAATTTATTCATATCATAGTCTTGCATTTAGAGAGATTATTGGAAGTGGAAACTAGGATTTCTCATTTGAGAATGGGAATTGCAATAGAGTACTTCTACCTCAATTTCCTTCACAGAATAATTTTCACAGGGACCTATATTGTCAATTTCACTATACTATTATTGTAGACAAAAAGGTGAGGCTGACATGAGGAGTAAAAGGTTCACAGGAAGAAATTCAAGATGGAAGGGTAAAGTTAAATTAGTGTCCAATCATCAAACTGCTGAAGTGAAAATTACATTGGATTGAATTGAACCTATGATGCAAAGTTGACTTGGGTTTTGAAGTGATGTTGCAAGGCTAAATAGGTAATGATTTTGTAGTTTTCAAGAAAACAATGTAGTATTATGGTAATATTTACAAGAACAAGAAATCAAAACCAAATATTTACTCAAAAAAGGATTATAAGTTCTATATGACGTGTTGTTGAATAGAACAAAGATTTACTGAAGGACAAATAGAGCTGTTATAACACGTTTCATACCATTTTGTTGAAGTTCATTCAGAACAGATATTTCTATTTCTTAGGCCACCTCATTTTTAATATCTAATGCTGAAGCAAAGAATAGAAAGTGGATGCATACTGCATTGCATTTTGGTGCTATGCCAAGAAAGCAAGTTTGATAAATAAACAAAATTTCGGTGAGTTGCCATTTAGTTATCTATATTTATGAATAAGAGAATTATCAGTAAATAGTTAAAAATCGATTAAGTGATGAAAAATGAAGGTTGTAATTTATCTGTATTTATGGTGTCTTGATTCAATTTCTATTTAATTTTGTCTAGCGAAATTAAGCGACATTATTCATTTGCTTAAAATAGTAATAAGGAGAAGTATGAGAAACTTGATAAATAAGATCCGCATAAGCAACTTGTCACTAATTCTAATAGAACTTTAAGTTAATTAATATCATATTAATAAATAATTATATTTAGCATCATATTTTATTTTAGTTTATTAGGATTAAAATTAAATTGCAAGGAAATAAATACAGTACATACGTTAGCAATTAAATTACTAATTCCTTTTTTTTTAGATAACCTTTTAGTTTCCTACAGTTTTTTTTTTAAATATCCTTGTCATTAACTTTTTCCATTAAATGTAGCGTATGACATTATTACATGTCATTTATTCAAAATTACCAAATTAATGAAATTGACATTATAAAAAATATGATGTTACTACAGATTAAAATAATATGTTTATAAGGATTAAAATAAAAAAAATGATAGAACTAAAACCAAAAAACATGTATATTTATAAGATTTAAAATATAAATGACGTGTTTATGGGCACTTAAACACATTTGCTATTGAGGTGATCATGCTCTTATTCCAGTAAAATATAAGAATTTATTACACATTTATACGTCATTTCCAAAAAAGGAAATTAGATCTGAATAAGCTCTTCCAAATGTCTCTTAACCTCTTAATTTGGGTTCTCGTTATTTGAACCAGGTATCGTTCAGTTTAATTTGATGCATTAAATCTCTATAATTTCTTTTTTTTGTGTGATGTATTTGAATTAAAAGTAAAATGGAGAATAAAGAATATGAATGCCAGAAATGGATAATAGATAAAGCAGAAAATATATTTCATAAATTAAGGGGTCATACAAATGTAGGAAAAACCGCATCCTTCATCTCATATGTATATTTAGTGTTTAACTCTGTTTTAAATGTATTCAAGTATGACAATAATTATATAAATATTAAGAAAAATGTTATATATACGTAATATGGATTTTATTTATAATAATTAAATAATAAATTTTTATTTAGAACTTTTACATCGACTTTTTATGTAAATGTGTAATTTAAATTATTTTCATGTATTAAATAGTCGTCTAGAATTATGTAAGATTATGTATAATTTGTTAAGTGTATTATATATAGTATTACTTGTGTTATCTATGCAATGTAGATTATATTAATGAAAATTATAAATTAAGTACAGTTTAATTCATGTAACACTTTATGCCATCTATGTACAGTTTACATTGTCGTCTATTATTATACTATTTATACAGGTGCTACTTTTAATATTTTTTGTTACCTTATAAACTCGGCCTTATGAATTATGAAAAATATAATTTCTCTAAAATGCTATAAAAAAATATAATTTTTTTTAAAACAATAAAAATCAACCCATAAATCCTTTATTACAAAAAACTATATACTAACAATGTCATTTGTTTTGAAAAGGATAAAACAAATATATTAAAGGTTACACTGGTAAACCTACCCTAACGGTAAAAATTATAATGTATCTTTTTCTACACATGATAGACTTTAGAATCTGAATTGATTTCAAAGATTATGTTCCTTTTAATTTTTTAAATAAATTGTAGTGATAATTCTTTTATTTTTTTATTTAATTTTTGCAATCTAGCCTAACTTGATTGTTAGGGTTTTTTAAAAGAAAAAAAATTCTGAAAATATTTTTGTACTAATTAAAAATGTATTTTCTTCATCATTTTTCTTACAAAACTAATTATTATTTTAAAAAACGTTTAAAACTAAACAAAATAGAATAACACTTTACTCTGTTTCATGCCAATTTTAGAAAACAATTGTTTTGTAGTGAATCTCATAAATATTTTCTCTCTTTCTATCTCCCTACTTAATTAAATGAACTTATATTTTTTTTTCTACACTATTTCTATGGAAATAAAATGAAGTTGAGAATTGTGTTGTCACATCATAAACGACACTACATTTTGCGCTTTGGTCTAATTCATTCCATAATATTGCTGTTTAATACTGTTGTGTAACTATTTATTTGATTGGACTGCTTCATGATCAATTTATTTAACGAGCATGAGGCACATAAAAATGTTAGGGATTCATTTCATATGTTTTCATGCCATCAAATATAACTCTTCAAATTAATCACTTTAGTTTCTATGCCAAGGGTGCTTAATTCTATGCTTGTCTTGTTAGACTTTTGGGATTTTGCTTGTATTCCAATCTTAGTCTTCTTCTCCTTAAGTCCAATCAAATTCTAATGCAAAATATCCACGATGCTATTCTCACTTTTATTCGAATTCCATGTTTTGAGTTTAGTATAATACTAAATATATAAAGTGAAAAATTGGTTGTGTATAATTAGGGGTACATATAAAATATGTTGACAAAAATTGATCTGAAAGTTTATTAAATAGAAGATGAAAATATTTCACTGATGATTTATTCACATTGATAAATATTGATAATAGAAAAGTTAAGATTAATTTTTATTAATGTATTTTCAATGTATGAAATGTTAGTATTTTATGAGACATGTTTAATAAAAATTTCTGAAAATATTGTTAAATATGATGAATTACATTATATTAATTAAGATGTGATTGAAAATTTTTAAATCATGTAAAATTTCACTTATAATTCATTATGTATGTGTTACTTTAATAGTGTGATGCAATAGGTATTATAAAAGAAAAGTGAATGCATATTTTTAGTTTAAAAGTGGAATGTTACAATAATTGAATATTTAAAAATATAAAATATTTTCCATTTTAAAAAATAGAAAATGCAAATGAAAATTATTGTGTCCTGATAAATAGTCCTTACTTTCTAACTATGTTTTCACTAATATTTGGCATTATGAAAATCACTCAAATGATTCATAAGAGCTATTTGCAATGACAATTTTTTTTCTTATCATCAAAGATTAAAATTTATATAAATAGTTTCAGTAATAATTTTTTTTTCTACACATTCCGTCAAAAGAAAAAATAAATAGAAGCACACATTTCGTCCAAAAAATAATATTTCTAGTCATAATACTATTCTATATAATTTGGAAAAAAAAAAGTATGCTTTAAAATTAACACCCCTAGCTTATAATACTGATTTGTTGGTTAGCAAATGTTTAGTGAAAAAGCATGTGAATAGTATGCTAAGCTTATGTCTTACTCTTTGTTTGGATTCAGATATGTTCTCTGCATGAAGCAATTAAGGCAAACAAAGTGTGGTTAGTATTCAGATTTGAATTTTGTGATTTGAGTGAAAATGCAAAGACAGAAAGAGACAGTGGCAAATGGAGAGAAAGACAAGTGAATGAATTCATAAGAATCATGAAATGAGTATTTGTATTGACTATGTTATTATATATGATGGATTATGTCTGATTACAAGTATCTGTCAGTGCAAATCTCTCATTTTACCTTTGTTGAGTGGATCCACTACTCAATGATGCAAGTTCTGTGAACAACAATAGTAAAAAAAAAAAAAAAAGGTTAAGACCTTCTACAGAAAAAAAGCGATTCATATAGGTTGTCAATTAATCTATAAATTCTTTATTAATGGTTTAGTGATTATTTAATTTGAAATTGGAAAGTACTAAAATTTGAAGAATTTAATTTGCTGCGAAAATTAATTGCAATACATAATTGCATACATTAATTATATATGCCATTTTAATAATAAATTAATGCATGTAATTGTAGAAACATTTTTTTTATATATATAAAGTCACATCTACCATGTTTTATGTGAATTAAATGAACTCAATAAATCAAAACTTATAAATATATTTTAAAATCAATTAGTTAAATTTAAAATACTAAACGATGTTTTACTTGATTTTAATTAAAACAAAATTAAATTTAATTAATATTAGTTTGATATTGGTGATTTTTATTTCTTTCTTGAAAAATAAATATTAATAAAATAAGTTAAAATATATAAATATAAAGTTATATCAAAAAGTTACTTATTGTTTAAATCCATGTATTTTTTATGGAATATTTTATCAACAAAAAGAAATTTAAATATCAGATTTAATTTTATAAATTAATTAATTTACAATTAATTAGTTTTAAATTTTAATTCTCACTCATTTTTTATTAAAATTAAATTAAGGATATTTGTTTTTGTAACTGACTATATTATCAAACTAACTTACTTTTTTTTTCTATCACATCAGTAAAAAACTTTCCAATCATTTTTACCCCTTTTCTCTCCATCCGAATAATCTTATTTTGCACTTCCTTTTTCTTCCTCATTTCTTTCCCTTATCGTTATCACCCCAATCCAAACAAGAAAGAAAAATTATTACGTTTATTATGAAATCCTATAATAAAATATAATCTAAAATTGTATCAGTTTAAATAAATTGTTTCAATTTTGAGAATAAAGAAATACTAATTTTTAAACTTTAAAAATAAATTCATTAATAATCATCAAGGTGAAAGTTGTGCCATGTCGCTTTGTGCAATAATATTGGGATGACTCACCATTCTACCAGTTTTGTTAAAAAAATTACTATTTTGTTTATTTTTAAATAAATTGATAAGGAAGTAATAGTTTATCAATTTAAGGTTAGGCTACTAAAATCTAAGTATATCATTTACTTCAAAACACAATGGACAATAAAAATAAAGTTTTATTTTTTCTTCTGGAGTAAAAGAAATAAACTTTTCAAGTATGGGTATTTAATGATAAATTTAAAATAGAATGAAATAAGCAGAAAGAAATGCAGTAAAATAAGATGACATAAAATAGATTTACCATTATATTATTTGATTATTTTAATAACGAAGCAGATTATTCCAGTATTATCTGAGTTGGAGGGAAAGAAAAGGTGATGTGTTTAATACTCTTTTCAGCAATCCAAATAATTGAACTCAGAATCAATTGATTCCATTGTTTTTCTTGAACGAGTTGTTTTCCTTAATCCCAAGAAAAAATTTCCCTGTTTTATGATGACTATTCAAGGCTATAAGTATCCAATATACGAAGCCAATTTTAGAAGAGAAACCTTTAATGCTTTAATTGATTCATTACATCAAAATCCATTGAATTCTGCATCTAGCAACTTCTGCTTACCTTCAGTTATCAATACCAACATGCATCAATATAGAATGATTGATGCCAAAATCATAAATGAAAATATTAATTTGATCATGCAAAGCCTACCTGCAGCATGATTAAAGTAGAATCACCAATTTATGAGACCCTAGCAGGTAGGTTACCTTTATTATTGCTTCTGCCTTTTTATAGGTATCCCAAGTAACCACCCAGTTGACTTTAAGACTTCATTAGGTCTTATGTGTAATTGGGACTTACTGTTATGTTGTTACCTTATTAGGCATTGCGTAGATCTGGCTTAAATGCCTCACTTGAAAGTAATTAGGTGATGGATACAGGTTTTAGGTGCAGTACTCAAATTATGTATTTGGGGTCTCTATAATTTCCCCATAATTGTAGATGTAGATTATAATAATAGACATGAATAGTATTTGCATTGTAGCTAAGTTGTATCATTTATTCATCCCTTATAGTAGATGATCAGAAATGGTACCTTGGAGATAAACATATCTCACAAACTCATAAATTTGTTCACTCACTTGATGACTCCATTTGATGGCCTCACCTAATGCTCCCAACATGCTAGCTGCCACTATAGAAAGTTTTGAGAATTTATACCAAGCTTTATTGGCAAAACTAACATTGTGAAGATCTTCATCACTGCTACAGGAGCTGAAACATGGTGAAGTGTGTGGGGTGTCTTCAAAGGCAGACACGCTAAATCATTTAAGTAGGCAGGTTTGGACTGCTAATCACAGTGAAATAGGGGGAAGGAAGAAGATATTCTTACAGGGTCCTAATCAACCATGTGCCGGTTGATCAAATGATCTAGATATGTTGTGTATAGGACACACAAAGTGAAACATGCTCATGAATCTACTTATTTACAAAAACTGATGGATCAATCAGTTTTTCCTTTACTTATGTGAAGAGATAGTTTTTGGATTTTATTAATAAGACACAACTTCATCCAACTTCACCTTCAGCACATTCTGCTCATTAACTTGCAAGCATAACATTTTTATGTGATTTAATGTTGAACTAAGTTATAAATTTAAACCCTACTAATACTTATGCAATATGTTGTTAAGGATGTACACAAATCACTCTGCATAATAAAACATTATTAGCATTTGTGACATTAATTCTTGTGATATTTTATTTCATATTGGTGCAATTTTTTAAAGCTAAATAATTAAAAGGTGCAGGCTAAAGCTAAAGGTATCTGATGGTGTCTAATACTGATCACGAGGAGGGAAGAATAGTCTCCTTTCCCTTTCTTTCATTTCCCATAAATATTTAACCACAGTTCTTCCACCGGCATGGGCAATGTCTTATGGGTATTATACTGGTGGGAGTGTCTAGGACCATGCTGATGTGCATAGCAGCAATGTCTTTTGTGATTATATGTGAATTATCTATTTTTGGAAATTTTTACCATTTGGAATTTTAGATTCCTTGTTTCCTCTAAAAGTTTGGCCTCTCATATGTGCTTAACCTACCTTAAAAACAATGCTAAATTATGAACATGTTGCTACAAGCTTACAAGTCTTCAACAATATAATCATGATCTGAATATAAAAATCTAGGGATCATTTAGATTTACATGCACAAAGAACTCCTACTAATAGTGTTTTCAATATAACTTAATTGTTATTAATATTTAAAGTATGAAGTGGTTGAGATCTTGATGCAACTTCTCTTGAATTTTAGACAGCAGATGAGAATAGAGAAATTCAAGTAAACTTAGAGCATAACTAGAACAAGGGTAACTATTTACAATTCTTCCAATCTTTTCCTACAAGCTAAACATTTTGTTGTTAATCACAACAACAACATTGCTTGTGTGATTAAGTAGCCAAACTCGCTCGACTCATGCACAACCATACTTGCTTGAAGACTTGGATGATTAGATCATGGTACTCACTAGAATTCAAAGTGAGATAACATGCTAGCAGATCTTGCATTTCTTCTGGCTGGCTGATCTGTTTCTCCGTGATCATCTCAATCATTGAATCTCTGAAATCTTTCTGTGGATCCAAAGAACATTTCACTACCGCAAAGCTATCTAACCCTTCTGTTTCCTCCACAATTTCCTCTTCTTTCTTCATCTTCAGTTTTGCTTTCTTCTTCTCTTCTATGGCCTTTATTTTGCGGACTTCAACCTTGGACCCCATCCTTGGAGAATATACTCTAAACTTGGAGTTCTGCTTTGGTTTCCTCCTCTGGTTTTCTCTGCTCACATGAACCGATTGCATTTGTTGGTTACTCTTTGCTTTCATTTTCAACTCCTCAGTTTGTTTCAAATTATGCCACTCAGAAGAATCCAACTGGGGACTACACACTCGAACTTCTCTGAGATTTCCAAGGCCAGAACTCTTGGAATCCGCAAACAAATGCTTCCTTGGTGTGCAAATTGTTCTTGGTGACTCATATCGCAGCACATCATTTTCTAAGAACGGACTTGATGCAAACAAAGCTTCCTCTTCTGCCTTTTCCAATTTCAAGAGCTGCTCTTGCAAAACTCTTTGTGCTTTTCTCTCATATCTCCTCCTCAAGGATTCAAGTTCCTTTACACTCCTTGCTGCTTCATTCAGCAATGTTGGTACTTCTCTCAGTCCAGTGTCCTTCTGCTTCGACTTCTGAGTGACTTCTCTTCTACCTTGTCTTTTAGCATTATTCAATCCAGCGGGGAAACTTGAGGATGAAATGACATGTTCAGCATCCAACTTGTACTTCACTGGCTTCACAATATCATCACTTTTTGTATTCTCATTGCCCTCTTCACCAAATGAGAGTCTCCAGAAAGCCTCATCATCCCCTCCATAAAACCTGCCTCTATTATTCCCACAAGCATAATAGGGTGAGCTATCTGATGGAGTTGAATTCTGCTTTGCATTTTGCTTCAGTGCGCCAGGTCTTGGCTCTGAGTTTATTCTCATATGCTTGAACTTGGAGAGCCATGAAAAAGGAGACACATGAGACATGAAAGAAGGCCTAGAAGAGGAAGAGGAAGAAGGAGATGGCTTTTTTCCACCCCACTTCATAATTTGCTTTGTTATTGTGTTTGGAAGTCTAGATTTGGTGAAGGTTTATTGGTGTTGAGTTGAGAGAAGATAAAGAGCAGAAGTGAAGTGAGAGAGTTGTAGCAGTTAGTGGGACGGTTAGGCTGTTAAATAGAAACGTGGGTTTCCTACTGGTTTTTTCTGCTATGTTTTCAAAAGAGATACCCGCCCCAATTCCTGTGACCACTTTTCCCACTTTTCCTGCTTTTTGGTTTCTACTCAAAAAAAGATTTGTGCCAAGGGGGGACCTCTTTGCTAGGCCCACACGCTAATACGAACAAATACCAAAATTTTTAATCAGAAATTAGGTTGTGAATATGAGAAAGTGGGTGTGACAATAAGAACTAGAATTGTAGGGTATTTGAATGTTGCAGTGTATTATTTGAATGTACATTAACTTTGTTTTCAATATGTAGAAGGCTTTGTTAAAGGTAGAATACTAAAGAATAAAATTGTTTCTTTTTGGATTGTGATGGAATGGAAGTGTTTCCTCTTTCTTATGGTATGGCAAAATCCTTGTCTCATCTTTTGCTTTGGTGGCTTTATTTATTTGGAGTTTTCTGAACTTTTTGTTATAGGTCAAAGGCTCATAGAGCAGCAGCACTGTGGCACACTGGCACACATCTTAAGAGCATAGACAACATTACTAGGATTAAACACAATGTTTGGCGGTTGGGGTGCTCCAAATTTAGTCCTGTCTGTCTAGGCGTGTAAATTCATCTTTCACTTGCCACCAAATATTTATGGATTCTGTGTAAATATGCCTTGTGGTACCATTTCTTTGCTACTTGTATATTTCTATTTATATTTTTCTATCTTAACTTTACATACGTCTTGTTTGCTACTGAATAGTTAACAAAATTATAGTTTTGAGTATATTGTTCTATTCATGAACACACATATCAAAAGTAGCTAAATACCGTGTCAATCCAAAAGTAGTCATCCTTTTGAATGTTTCAGTGTCAACAAGATTAAGTTATGAGATAAAAAAATTGGTGTGATTATGCAAGAGAAACTTGACACAACATCTACCATTTTAGCAAATGGGCCTTTCTCATAGTAGCTATTATATCATGAGATTCTGCTTGTCTCCTCCAAATTATGTAGTAACTCTTAAGTTCCAACCCAAAAAATAAGGTCCTTAAGATCAACAAGGAAACCTTCATTTCCAAGCAAGGTATGAGACCAGAAAAGGCTATAGGGTAGATGACTATTCGGTTATTTAAGAAATTCTAAATTGGTTGTGTTGTGATTTGTCAACAAAAAGAGGTCATCAAATTGATTCTTTAGTTTCCTATTTTGGTAGATCATAATCTTTTGCAAGTTATTTCATTTTCACTCACTTACACAATAAATTCTTCAACTCATACACCATTCACTCTGACCTGATCTAGGCATTTCTTATTAACTAGAAATGAAAGAGAATCTTTGCATTATTTCCATGTTAATGCATGAAATGACATGCATGCATTTAATATAGCAAGAGAGAAAAGAAGGATATTATGGAATATATAAAGGAAGAAAACTGCAATTTTTTTTTTTTGTTTAACTAGAATTGTACACAGCATTCTATATAAGGTTATATGCTTCGTGGCTCTTAACATCATCCACAGCTCCAACTTATTATTACATTAGGATTTACATACACGTATATTTGTATTATTATCTTTGGGCTTCAAGATGGTTAATAAGTGTGAAATCTTCTTTTTCCATATTTTTGTTTCTATAACTAGATAAATTCCTATTTTATTTGCTCAATAATTTTTAATTAGTGTATTAAATTATGTTTTAAATGGGATAAAATGAATTACAAGAATTTATGACAGATTAGTTTTGAAAAAAGTGTAAGAGATTTGAATTAGAAAGTGTGTGAATAAAAAAATAAAATTTTCCACTTTTCTTCCATAAGTATTTTTTCCACCCCCGCATCACTACAAAAATGGTTTTCCATAAAACAATTTCCTACTCTCGTAGTCTCTTATAGATTTCATTTTTCATAAACGAAATCCCTTCAAACCTATATTTGCATTCCTATATTAGCTATTAAAGCAGCTAAACATAAATCCACTTACCTCAAAATGTTGCTCAAAATGTTGCTGGACAACCTTCTCTTCCACCACCCACGTCCGCCACCGCCGTCGCCGGAAAATATAGCTGCACCAATTTCACCTTTTCAATTTTTTGCAAAGGCAATTGTGATATATTATATGACGGATGGGGTGCAGAAAGAAATTGCGGGGTGCAGGAAGCAATTGCCTTTGTACAGTGCAAGCAACTGCCCTCTCTTTCACGTAGTCCGAAGACGGAAGCCCACCCAAATGCAGTTTTTTTTTCGGATGATGGGCTGACTCTTAATCCATGGGCCAACGGACAAATTCTTCCTGCACCCTAATGTAAAATTTTAATTCCACAATTGACCCTATCCGGTTTATACGGGTAAAAAAATAAGAACCGGATGACACCCCCATCCGGTTCACATTTCAAAAACAATGACAACCGGATGAGTATGTCATCCGGTTGTCATTTCAAAATAAAATGACAACCGGATGGCACCCCCATCCGGTTGTCATTTCAAAATAAAATGACAACCGGATGACACCCCATCCGGTTGTCATTTAAAAAAAATTCATTTTATTTGGAAATGACAACCGGATGGCATACTCATCCTGTTGTCATTTTGATTTTGAAATGACAACCGGATGGGGCTGTCATCCGGTTCTCATTTCCAAATAAAAATGAGAACCGGATGGAACCCATCCGGTTCTCATACATCAAATCGAAAAATTCTTCTGTTCGTCGTTAACAACGTCTAAACCCCAAATCAACTACTCTAATCAGCAATATCACTTACTAATTGCTAATAAACACCAAAAATTACTTACTTATTGCTTGTTTTAAGGATTAATCAAAGATTTGAAAATAGATGAAGTTAAAATGACAACCGGATGGGGGTGCCATCCAGTTGTCATTTTATTTTGAAATGACAACCGGATGACATACTCATCCGGTTGTCATTTTTTTTGAAATGTGAACCGGATGGGGGTGCCATCCGGTTCTTATTTTTTTGCCCATATGAACCGGATGGGTGTGCTGGGGTATTTATGGAATTAAAAAATTTGTATTAGGGTGCAGGAAGCGTGTATTAGGGTGCAGGAAGAATTTGTTGGGCCAACGTCCTTAGACAATGATTCTTTTTCTACCTGCGCTCCATATTTTTCTTCCAGCACTCCATATTTTTAAAATTTCAATTTTACCCTTTTTTAAACATGTCTAGGATATTGAAAACATTGTTTTTTAAGTGTCCTTTAAAATTATGTATTAGTAGTTAGTTTACATAACAGTAGAATGTATATTTTAAAAAGTTTTGTTTGCCACAAAGAAATTATTTTTGGAAAACATTTGACGTATGTATGAAATTAACTTGACACTATCTTTAATTAGAAATTCTGAAACACTCTTCACATCCTTATCTATTATCTAGAATATATATAATTTAAAAAAAAAACAGCAATTCATTCCCGCCCTGTATTTTTTTTAATGTATAAAGTAATTTTATCCATCAAACACATCAATGGGTGGAGAAGGAAAAGGGGAGATTAAGGAAGAGATTATGAATGGCTCAACCTTCATAAGTTTTACTTATTCAATTGGTTAGGAATTTTATTTGTCTCATAGTTCAGAATTCAGCTGGAAGTCTGGAACCTTCTGCCATAGAAATGCTGATCCATCCATTAATGTTGTGATGTTACTTTAATTTAAATATTTTTGTTGAACATTGAAGAGTAGTAATGGTGCCGGACTCTAAACTCAAGTTTCAACCATGTTTAGTTAAATGAAGGAATGAAATTACATTTTTGGTGGGCAATTAAGAAAATTATTCAAAAAATCATCTAGAGACTTAGATAGTAACAACAGAAGTTAGTCAAATAATAAATACGTTGCTATTTATGAATGATGCACTCAAAACCTAAAATTCAACATCATTCACTTCAGAATTATATTTACTATTCAAAGTTCCCATAAATTGAAAGTTAATTCAAATTGAGTCATATAAAATAAATTTATTTAATGCAACCTATGTATTGATTATTGCCAGTTCCATGATATGTTACTTTAAAGTAGGTGTGGCTTTCTTGTTAAAGGACAGTGTTTGAAAAGTTTTAGAACTCTAAGAAATTAACCATTTCTAGATACTTATTTCTTTTGAGACTTCCAATGATTAAAGGATTCTTAAGTTTTCATGTTCCTATTTCAGACTTTACTTGTAATTTCACTCTTTCACGTTTATTACCAACGTATCGGGCCGAGTAGTGTAGATTATATAATGTTTTAGTCAAACTTCATAGTTCTTATCATACTTTGGTCATGTTTGATAAACTAGTTGGAAAGTTAGCTCAAAGATGAAAAGTCAGCAGAAAAATTAAAAATTAACTGGCAATTGAAAGGTGAAGTTATTAACTATTAAGTCATAAATGATAAAATTATTCCTTAAAATAGCTAAAGCTTTCGGTAAAGTATTTTTCCTCAAAATTATGATTACTTTATGGACATACATAAAGTAAATAAATTGGTAAATATAAAAAATTAAACAACAACAAATGTTGATAATTAATCGATAACTGAAAAATGGAAAGGTAATATTAACCATTTAACAATTAACATTTATCATCAATAGGTAATGAAAGCATAAAAGTTAATTATTAAATTGTGAATATTACCTTTCATTTTTAAAGGATAAATTTCATTATTAATTTGTAACGCTAAATTGATTTAATTTTTGGAGAAAATATATTAAAATTATTTCATTTAACTTGATTAGATTTCTTTTAATTCCAATTAAATTAATTTGATGACAAATGGTTTAATTTGAGTCACATTAATTTCAAAATGGAAATATCTCACTAAAAAATAATAATTGAACTTTATCATCGACCCACAAAATAAACAATTATATTTGATAAAAAAAACTAAGAATTTCTTCTAATCTTATAAATTAGGATTAGACAATTCATAGTTATTTGTGTTTAAATATGAGAAAATTGAAAATCTTCTGTGATTATGAAGTTAAAACTAAAATTTTCTGTTTATTTATGATTTTTTTTTTGTTACAAGGTTTAAAATCATAGTTTTATAATTTTTCATAATGAATTTCTTTCATTCTTTGTCTCACAGTTCTTAAATTTTATGCATACAAGTAAGACAATGAAACATTCTGACCGAAAACAAACTCCAACAATTTTGATTATATTTTTTTTCACATGGACAATTATATATTTCTATATATTATGTAACATTCCGAGAAAGAGAACTCAGACCCCTTTGAAAGTACAACAACCAAACAATTTTTTATTTTTTTATATAATAGTCAAACATGTTTTCAGTATCTTACAAATAAAGTCATTAAAAAATAGATCCATTTAACAAATTTTCTCAATGGAATTGTTTTTAGTAGACTCAATCCACGTTGGTATCAAACAAATCTTTTTATGCTGTCCAGTGTCTCGTAGGTGCGATTTTCAATGGATAAAAACGACCGTAGCTTATATACATAGAGTCACTAACGATTTTAAGTCTTAACAAACTCTTGTGTCACATTCTATTAATTAAAAACCTAACCACACATTAATCACTCTAGTAAGTCTCAGTTCTTACTATGTCAAATCAAATGGAGGAATCCATAACCAACCTCTAATAATAATTAGTGGCCATTCACTGTGAAAGAAAATCTTACAGAACCCACAAATGGATAGAACAATGAGGACTCATGAGACTAATTTATGGTATTTGAGGACTTAAATCATAGGTGGGTGAATTTGAATGAAGCAATTGAGAATGATAGTGTTATTGTCATGATTGGTAATGTTCTGAAAGCCTCCAATTATTTAAGTGTTTGTGCCCCCACTATGAACAATATTGAGGTAGTGTTATTGGCCTAAGCACCTGCAATTCTCCTTTTTCATGAAAACCATTGACAAACTCAAAAGCTTTGAATAAACTGAGGTCAAGAGTGGCTATGCTCACACCACCAAAAATGGTACACCATCTTATCATAACAACCATTCTTTCCAGCTTTTATGTGCTTTTTGGACCACTTTCAGACATAATTCCAGGATTGGAATCCTTCCAACTAATTAGCAGAGGAAAGGAACATGTAATTAATTGGAAAACTAAACTTTAAAATTGGATCTTTTTTCTTTTAATGTCAAAAACATTATAAGGAATTAAAAATTGGCAAGAGATAAAAAGAAACATATGTATTCTCCCCATAGAAAGTGTAATAAGATTAAGAATGTGTTTGTTGCTGAGGACGGAAACGTTGAAGGCTGTAAAAGGTACCAAATACTGAAATTATGAAAATCGAGACGAATTTTGTTGGAATAACTTTCTAGATTTGCAATTAATGTTTATGTATAATTGATTATGCTTATTTTGCATAAGGTACTAAATAATAATAAAATATTAATAATATAATCGATTAAATAAAAAGTATAATAGGTGTATAAATTATTTTTACTAATAAGTATATTATTAAGTTTTTATTATATATATTTTATATTATAATAAAATAATAAATAAACTAACTAATTTAATATTTTATTAATGATTATATTTTATATTATAATAAACATATAGTTCAAATAATCAATTACAAACTTTGTTCTCACTTCAATTCTTTTTCTCTCAATTCAAACAACTTAATTTTTTACTATTTTTTCTTTTTCTTTTCCTCCTCCACCATTCAAACAAAGTCTAAAGAAATTACTAAATGGTGTGTGATCTAATAACTATTTTAAGAGATCAAAACTTATTTTAAAATAAATATTATTCAATAAGTGTATCTTTCAACGTAAAAGATACTTCTAACTTAACTTTTAAGTTAAATATAAGTTATTTTGTTTTACTTAGGTGTCTTGTGCTGAATTTTGACATGGATTTGACCATAAACGTGCATGTATGAAAGGACTTTAAACACGAACCTATTCAATTATTCCCTTGAAAGGTTATGGGCGTTTCGTCCCAAATAACATGATTATTACTTAATTTGTTATTAAACGTATAAATATTTCTTTTATTTTTTTTAATATGATTGGACCAGTTTAAAATAAATTTACTTAGAAATATCTTTGGAAAAGAGTGGGAAAAAATTAAATTGTTTTTTTATAAATATAAGGTAAAGTCATGTGATTTAACTTTTTTAATACTTTCTTAAATTTATGCATAAACAAATGTTTGTCTCGTCCTCCACCGTTGAATGGCACCAAGCACTTTTAATCTCTGAATAGCAGTCTTCTTAATTGCCACAACTTTTTTCTGAGTATCTTGGTATGATATGCTGCGCAATATTTTAAGATACCTGTCCATTATGATTCATGACGACACATATTCATTCATAGCTGCTTTTTTCCCAGCACATAGGAATGGAACAAAGCAAGCAAAGTCAAAATCAATGAGCATCATCCATCTCTTGCGTGATCCACATTCATAGATCCCAAACAATGCAACACTCTTTCTTCATACTTCAAGGGACACAATTAGCGGACTATGTTAATACAGAATAATCATGCATGCATAGCCCAACATGGTATCTCTAGTCAAAACTACAAATTTTATGACTCAAAACTTCACAACAAAATTTATTCCACCACCAAACAATAGTATACATGTTGACTCCATGTAAATTTACAAAACAAGTTTACTTGGTATGTTTAAACACAAATGTAGCATCAATCATACACTTAAAATTCCTGTAAATTGGTATTCTTGATATTTATCAGTAGTGAGAGATGCACAAACGAAAAAGGACGCCTGAAATGGTGTAATAATTCCACTTTAGAACATTTTGTATTCGTTCTTGCAAAAACAGATTACACATGGGTTGAAGCTAACTGCTCAACAACACATCCTTCTCTGAATACATCTGCTATTCCTATACTTGTTGACTTTAAATGTCAACCAAAGAATCAATAGAGTTACAAAAAATAAAATCAAGAACACAGGAACATGGGAAATGAGTACTCCCACTATTATAAAACAGGAACAGAAATGGACATTGGAAGTGAAACATCACTCACAAAGCTTGCAGTATTCCTGGTTGAAGCTGAATCGCTAGCAAATGCATAACCCACACCCAATCCACCATAATGTAGAGATGCATTTTCACGTCTCTGAAACACTCTAGCAAGTGAAGCTGCCTTTCTTCTTGCCCTCTTTGTCCCTGTAAAAAGCAAGGTTTGAAGCAAGCCGGCCAAGGCAGGCGCCCTAACCACCCTTTCAGTTGCGGCTGCACCACCACTCCTGCACAGCTCCAGCAAGGCTGCAACCGCATTCTCTTTACCTCTTGGCGTTCCACAACGCATAATTCCTATCAATCCACCAACTGCTGCTTCCTCCCCCACCACTGCCATGGCGCCAATAGGCTGCCGAACAATTAAGGCCAAGGCACCAGCTGCTTCCTCAGAAACTCCTTCATCCCCCAAAGCCGCCACCATAGCTTTCACTGCCCCTGCCTCTATCATTCTCAAACAATTCTCAGTATGGGTGGAGAGATTAAATAGTGCTGTCACAGCATCCTTCTTCCCTCTTTGAGTTCCCTCTAGCAACAACCACGCCAATGCTTCAACAGCTCCTACATTATCCGCAATTCGTTTCTTATACTCATGGACAGCAGAGAGGCTGAACAATGTTGCAGCAGCATTCTCCCTTGCCTCAGTCGTGTGCCCGAATTGCAACACCTCAACAATTGATCCCAAACACCCTTCCTCCATGATCATACTCTTGTTTCTTTCAAAAATGGATAAATTGAGCAGTGCAGTCACAGAATTCTCCTGTGCAACAGCATTAGGAGAGGAAAGCAAGTTCTTAAGATGAGGAATTGCCCCAGCTTGAGCAATGAAGGCGCGGTTTTCCTTTCCATTTTTGGCCAGCAATCTTATCTCCCTGGCAGCCACAGTCTTTGCAACTTGCGACCCATCAGCAAGCTGCTGAATGAGAAGCATGGCCGTCTGTCTGTTAGCTTCAAGCGAAGCTTTGGAGGGACTAGCTGATGCAAACATCTCAACAGATGGATCAACCCCCTCAGGTGGATCATAGGGCACTCCATGTGCGCTGCACCACTGCATAATCAAATTCCTAAGAGCACGATTAGGAACAAGCCTGTTATGTGAAAGCAATAGCCCAGTTTTGGGACAAGTGCAATGCCCCTCTCCCATCCACCTACATATAGACCTCCTATCATAAGTTTGACCGGTAGAAATTATTACAGGATCACACATCAAATCCAATGTTATCGGACAGCAAAAGTCCTTAGGAACAGTAAAAAATGTTTCAGCAATTTCCTGAGTAATCAACCTCTTCCTCGCCCTCTTCTGAATCTCAATTTCCAATTCGTCCTCAAACCCAAATAACAAAAACCTACAATACCTTGTGATAGCCACCAGCCCATTAAGCACAGAAACGGATGGTTCAACATCACCCTCATGGTTCACAATCTGCTCCTCCAAGGCTTCCACCTCCACCCTACAACTCTTAGCATCGAGCATCTGCAACTTATCCACAAAGAAACACTTCAAGTCCTTAGAATCAGGAACCCTCCCACTTTCAAACTCATCCAGAAACCAAAAGAGCCTTGTCCTAAGGGCATCATCCTTCTTATCTATGAACAACTTAGCCCTTTTGAACTGTCTCTGCAACAACTCAACCTGTTCCCTAACGTCATCACTGAGTCCAATCTCTCCAACGGGAAAAACATCCAGAAGGGTCGAAAATTCTTGGCTCAAATCATGGAAGTGACCAGAAACACAATGGTTCTGAAGCAAGAGCCACAACTTGCTCGATCGTGCACAGTAATCAAGGAGAATCTTGGAGCGATATAGTAGCAAATAAAGCTCCTTTAGGCACAGCACCGCCGTGGGGAGTAGAACGCCACCGTCGGCGGAGTCTCTCAAGCACTCCAACATTGACCGGAAAATCTCCACTTTTCCGACGAGGGCACGCGAGTTCCGGCGCTGGAAGGGGAACCGCTTGTCGGAGTAGCAGGATACGACGTCTCCGGCGACGGAGATAAGTGTCTCCAGCAGCGCCCCCTCAGACAGGTCAACTGGCACAAGAAACGCCTCCAGCGATGGCGACCGGCGCCGCCGAAGCGACGAAAATATAGCCGCTGAAGCCATCGGAGGTGCTTCTTTTTGTAAACTCGCGGCGACCCTGATGCTGGTTTCAGGAAAGGAACAGGTTTCCCAACGAAAGGAGAGAAATTTGGAAGAGTGAAAGATTTTGACGGAAAGTGTTTTCTGGGTTTGGAAACGGAGGTGGCATGCTATGAAACAGTTTCGCGGTGGTTGGGTGAAGAAGTTTGAACGTTTAAAGAAGTATGAATGAGCAAGTTAGGAAAGAGATGAAGTTAGGAGTATATTATGCTAATAATTTCGGCCGAATCCGCGTACGCAAGTGAGAAAAAAGATGGGAACAAAGGGACTGAATTTCCAAAGACTTTTGTTGTTTTGGGTAATAAATAAATTATTGTTTTTATTTTCCCTCACTCTCTCTCTCTCTAGGAAAATTCAATGCAGCCGTCCAGAAAATGATTTTCCTTAGTTTGACGGATGATTGATTATGTACTCTATATTTGTATTCAGATCATGCTCTATTTTTTTGAAATTGTTTAACTTTGCTGTAACTGTAAGAGGAAGAAAGATGATCACAGGAGAAAGATAAGAGGATGAAGAGTTTGGTTTGGTTTTCTAGTTTTTTAATCATTGTATGAAAAGTATCACAAATAGGAGTTTTTGTTAGAATTTGGAAAAATACATGATGAAGTTTTGTTTTTTATAAGAGTGAGGCGTGGTGAAATGGAGACTGGTGGTGGGAATAGTATGAATTTTGTATCTCCATAGTGGTTAGGTTTATGCAGGTCTTTTGAGTTTTGACTTTCTTTTGCAGAGTGAAAGAGGGTTTGATCTCTTTTTTCAAAACAATTAATAAATTTGGATGTTACGTTTAGTTTTACAGATTTTCTTAAAAAAAAATAATTTATTGACTTTAAAATTAATCTATTGCTAATATTTAAATATTGTCTCCATTGATATATCTCTTTACACCATGAAAAATTGCTTGTATAAACAATTTCCTGTTACGTATTTCAGTAGTATACTTTCTTAAACAACCTCATACAAGATTATCACTAATTTAATATTAATATTCAAAATATTCTTTTTATTCAATTTTCTCATTTAATTTTTTTCTTAAACAACAATGTATAATTTATTTTAGTGATAAATTAACTTGAATGAATCAAGCAACTTTATTAGATATCACGTCACAAATGAAAATAAATAAACACACGCTTAAATGATAATTCACTGTTTTAACTTTTAAGGGAATTAGACTAAATAGATATTAAGTCGCTGATAAAAACTTTTGACCTGGATACGCGTCAAGTTCAAAAGCAAAATATACTGTTAAGTTTATTTAATTTTAATATTTCATTAAATTGTAAAGTTAGTTGTATTTATAGATTTTAGATTAAGTTTAATTGTAATATGTTATGTGCACAATATATGTACTGATAATTAATAAAGCTATCTTATATATGATTTTAAAATAATTATTGCAAGAGTAAATACTATCCGTATATTATAGGCTCAATGTCATGAATACATATCTTAAATTATAAAAAATAAATAGAAATACTAAATGAAATTTAATATAAGTTTCATTTAGTTTTTTTTAAAATGGCTAAAACTAGTAATTGATAACATTTCACCTCCTTCTGTAAATATAAATATAATAACTTAAAGTAATTATTGAGGAATATTTTATTCCTCTGGTCTAACGAAGAAGTAGGTGAGATCAAATACTTTATTTTTAATTGCTCCAAATCTATTTGTTGGAATGTCTCTAATGGAGTGATACACATGCAAAGCCCGGGATGTTCTTCAACAACAAATTTAAAATGTTATTTTCTTGTAATTTTTAATTTTTATTAATATTTTCTACGTTGAATTAAAAAGAATAAAAATATGATTTATATTTTCAGTTCGACTTAATTGCATTCGCGTTTCATAATTTTATTTTATACATTTTTTCTATCCAAATTTCAATTTAGCGAATTTTACTACTAGTATTTTAAAATTAAACACATTTTATTTTGTCGGTATGGGATTCTCAAATGTTTTAAATATTGTGATAATTCGATATTAATGGTGTACTGACAACTCGTTTACACTGAAATCTAGAATTAGAAAATATATAAGTACATTTTTAGCATTTTTAATTAATAATATTAATACTTTGACAAATTATGAATATCTCTATAGTCTCTACCAATTGAACAACAAAATTATTATAACACAAACGGCTTGAACAAGTTATAAAGCTAATTAAATTTTTTAACAAATAAGAAGAATTAAAAATTGAAAGACATTACTACAATTTTTTTACCGTTTCTTCTGCTTTTTTATATATAAATATAGTATCACACTCATAGATATATACATGAAGAAAAGAAAGAAGTGCATGCATTGTAAATATGCACTTCTATCTTATTTGCTGAAAGGGAAAATGTTAGGAGATTTCTTAGACTTTTGATGTGTTTAATTCTTGTTTCTTTATTTAAAAAAAAGTTGAAATCGTGTGGAATAACTTAATTTAGTGTTAATAAAAAAATAAAAAGTAAGTACCCTTTTCCGCAAAGTCACTAAATTAACGAGCAACTTGCGCCAGAAATAATTATAAAGACCGACCACGGAGTTTAAAATCATAAACTAAACAAAAATTCATATGTAGTAATTTAGTACGGCCGTCAACAATATAACTTTTATTGTTCCTCAAAATTAATCGTTTTAAATGCATACAAGTGCTATTTGGATATTTTTTTTAAATTAGATAGGAGGAGTATAATGTGTATGTTAATATTTGTTCTATTTTTATACACGTTTTTATTTCAAATTATTAAAATATCTTTGATTAATTAAATATCTTATTTTAATATTTATGTAATTATAAATTTTTTATTATTATTTAATATTAAAAATTAAAATATATGTTGTTTTTGGATAATGAATATAATACCATATTTTTTTAATTTTTTTCTAAAAAAGTTATTCAATAATTATTTAAATGAGATTAGGTTTGAATACGCGTACACATGTTACCGAACGAAAATAAAAACGTAACAAAAATTTTATTAACATATGTTTTTTTTATCGATATTTTAATAATAATATCTTTGCATTTTCTTGACAATTAAAAAACATATAACCAAATATTAATACAAAATCACATATTTTAAATATTAGATTACTAATGCATTGATTTGCAAATATAAGAACAAAAATTAAATTTCAGGAGTACCGGAAACATTTTTTTTTCTTAAAAAAAATATATTTTGTATTAAAAAAACTCTAACCGGCAACCTGTCCTCACCATTAAATGTGCTTTTATTATTTGACCGCTAAGAAGTACGAGTTCTTTAAAGCTTGCACTTCCACATTCATGGCCTCTTCACTGCCTCAAAGATGCATATGACTTTTGAACCATACCATTTCTTTTCTCTCTCTAAAATAATGGGATATACAGAAAAAAAGAGTTCAAATTTTTAAAAAAAGCTACTTTTCGCTCTTTCTTAATCTAACTATTAAAATAAGTATTTATCTATTTATTAAAATCATTATATTGAGAGAAAATGAAAAATTAAGATAAAGAGATTAATTTTCTTAAATTTATTTTGGAATTGATTTATATATATTATTTTATAAATATTAAATAATAATTAATAATTACAAAAAGGATTAAAAACTTAAATTTATGTACTGTTGTTGTAAGTGTATTGTTTACTCCCCTCCCCACTAAAAAAAAGAACGTAATTACGTATACTATAAATATTGAAATACCATAAAGCTTAAATAGGTATTGAAGTCGAGTGCATCCGTTTGGTGGATAAATAATATTAAGGTTTAAATTTATTTTAAATTCCTCAAATGTTTTTATTTTTAATTTAAAATTATTTTTTACTATTTTTTAAATGATTTATGGAGTAATTTTTTGAAAATTTTAATCTGTAATTAATGGAAGATGATAAAAAAAAATGTATAGGTTTTAGAAATTTTGTGTAGCTATAGTTGTGTTTGTACTAGCAAGCATATATATGGCTGGATTATTATCTGAACTTGGTGTTATTGTATAATATGTGGGCTACATCACTGTTCACCTGTTGGGCTTTCTGTTTACACCCACATTTTGGTTCCTATCGTTAGTGCCTATTATCTTTCCACCCCAAAAACAAAATTGCTGTAAACCCATGCATATGTATTTTCAACTATATCTTTATCCATAAATCTTTAACATTTCATGCATAAATGACGGAAAAAGAGGAAAAAGTAGAGGTGCAACTTATAAAGAAATTTTTATCTTCTAATAAAACAATGAAACAATTTACACTTTTATTCATCGAGAGAGAATATAGGGTAAAAGAGACTTAAACATATCTCTCACAATGAAAAAACATTTTAGTGAATATTACCTAGTACTAAATAAGAATATACCACTGGGATAATTATAAACTGCAATGACTTTTTTTAAAGCAACAAACCAATGTACTTTGGTAATCATTAATCATATAATATGTTATACAATTTATGATCCTCGACCTGTTCGAGAAAATCATCATCTAGTTGGTTATCATAATACAAAATGCAAAGCAAAAATATAGACAGAACCTTTTCTTTTATAAATCCGCTTAAAGAGCCAGAAATTAATGGATTAAACAACTTAGAAAAACAAAATAAGTAAGAAAAAACCATCATGGCATGCATGCATGCATACATTTTCACTCTACAGCTATACCCACAAACCAGAACCCCAAAGCACGAAAGCATACATATCACTCACAAATGCACAACAAAAAGATCGAATCCCTCTATCCATTCCATCCACACTCATCTCAGATCATAACTCCACTCACCAAACCTACCACTCCAACAACAACAACACTATTCACCCACTTCATTGAACAACCTGAAGAAACACCCGCCGGCAAACCCTTCCCGTCGCTGCCATCATCGCTGGCCGTGCTACTATCATCCGCAGCCGTCGAATTCCCTTTATCGGCCTTCGGCAACCCTTTTTTCGCCAACGCCGGGGCTGGAGCCGGCGCCTTGCTGGGTAGCACGAGGTCGAGAGGGAGAAGCACCTTGTCCACTTGGTATATCGCCAACTTGTTGTCGGAGTAAACGGTTCCGGTGACGGAGGCGTTGACGGCGCCGGTGGCCATGCTGACCTGGCTGCCGCCGAAAGTGGTGACGTTGAGTTGCAGCCTCTGGGGATCGTCACCGGCTTGAGTTTGAACTGGGTTCGTTAGAGTATCAAAGTTTGAGATGGAAATGAAGGAAGAGAGAGTGTGGAACTGCAAAAGCTCCACCTTCTGCCTGTCGCTAAGAGAGTTGAGGAACCCTGCTTTGAGTTTGGAGAAGGCACTGTCTTCTGGTGCAAAGAGGGTTAACCCTCCTGAGCTTGAAGTTACGAGCTGTGAGTTGAGTTGGTTGATTAGTTGGGTGGTTTTTAAGAGGCGAATGAGAACGGAGAACCTTTTGGCTTTTCTTAGGATTTGGACTATGTCAATGGTGGGGCCTTTGGGGATGATCGTGGGGGTGGGGGCCCCACTTGGGGTCACCGGGACAAGAGGGACAGTGTTGAATCCCGGTGCCGGCGCTGTTGCCGGCGTGGTGGGAAGTGCTGGAGACGGCGGGGAGGGTTGGGGTAACGGTGGAGATGGTGTTGTGGGGGATTGAATTGGTGAGAGTTGGGCTGAAGTGATGTAAAATAGTGCTAGTAGTAGAATTGTGGTGGGAATAATGAAAGATTGAGATTCTTGCATGATCCTCATTTTTAGGTTTTTTCTAGGGTTGGAGTGCTAGGGTGAATGATAGAGTGTTTTTGCTTTTGAGAGTATTATACTGGTTTGGAGTACTTGGGGTGTGAGGGAATGGGAGAAGGGGTTGGGTTTTTATTTTGGAGGCTAGAAGGGGAATGATGAATGATTGTTTGGTGCAACGTTTAGTTGGAAAGATACACATTGTTGTAAAGAAATCTCCTTGGGTTGTGAGGGAAAGGTGGTGCATCAGAGTGTGATAATGGATGAGAACCATTTGCTTTCACATCATTGTTGCAATGAGTTGGATGCATGGGATAAACTACAGATGGAAAGGGGACAATGAGTGTGTATATTGGTTTAGAAGTTCCATCAAGTGGGAGGAACAAAAACCTAATATGGTAGCAATCTAAAGTGGCGTTGTCTGAGACAGATTCAGGTGAGGATGGAGCCATGAAAGCTTAATCACACACCTCAATTCTATCATACTACATAGATATTTTTAATTCCTAAAACCTATTTAATGCTACATTAGCCGTATTATATTCATTTTTAACGTATATAAACATTATATAAATCTAAATAGGGATAATTTTGATTCAGATAAGATCCAATTATTATTTATATACTTTTAATATTATTATGTGACGTAAAGAGTAGCTTAGTGTTTGTATTCTCATCCTAAGTCATCAAGTGAAAACCTTACCTTTTTTACGTTCCTAAAATGACAATTCACCTAATAGATAAATAAAGAAGTAAAATAATAACCAATTGGTGCATCTTTGATAAATCTAAAAGATAAGTTATGAGTAAAAAATATTTTAATCTTTAAGTGTTCCAATATATAGTATTAATTGATAAAAACATTTTTGAACTGCTTGGTATTCTTTGTTATCCATGACAATAACATTCAAGTATTTCTTTAAGTTCACGGTGATCCCTATTAGAGTGAGGGGCTTCCATTTTAATTGTTTTTTATTAAAAAAAATAATTTTTTGACAACTATAACAATCATATTACAATCTATTTTAAAAGTATAGAAATAAAATTTTGTATTTATATAAAAGTTTGTATTTATGAAAAAACAAAAGAATGAAGTATAAAGTGATAATTATGAAGTGATTGGAAAAATTTGTTGAATAGGAGAAACTTGTTACCTACCGTGCACTATAACAACTAAAAGAAGTAGTGTTTACTTTAAATAATAATGTTATATTATTGTCAAAACACACACTTAGACTTTATTTAATATTAATTAAATCATTAACTTCAATAACCTAATAAACTTTATATATTGTAAAGGTGTGAAATTTATTAGCTGCACGTGTAATGTTACAAAACTTGCCCATTTAATAATAAAGCAAACAATATTACTATAAAATATGGTTATTTTCCAATTAATATTTAGAGCATATGAAATTTTTCTACTTTTAAACACTTAATCTATATTTTCATTTTGTATTTTTTTTACCACTTACAATATTCATGTATAGTTTGAAATCAAATTTAAGATAATGTTGTAAGATCCATCATCATATTGAAGGTTTATCTACTATGAACTTTGATGCTTCTTTTAAAGGTTTTGTTATCTAAAACTACTTTTAACTTCAACTTTAAAATTACAAATACAAATTTTTCACAGATGATTAAAAGATAAGAATAACCTCAAATCCTCCTTTTCCTTCACTACAAAAGAGCATAAGATTGTGATCTCAAATCAACTAAGACAACATAATTAAATTCAAATTAGAGATACTTTTTTCTCGCAAAATACTGGGAAGACATTTCAAAATATATAACATTTGAAGTATTTATATATTACTTTTTCTAATATTTAGGACTAGAAGTCTCACAAGTATCACTGCGGTAACTAATTTTTGTGGATGATATAGTGTAAAAAAATCACTGTAATGCTTTTTTTATTTATCAAAACTTATTGAAGATAGAAGTTTATAAAGCTTTACATTTTCTTTCAGCTGATTTAGTCTTGCAAAATGTACGTCTCTATAATAATAATAATAATAATAATAATAATAATAATAATAATAATAATAATAATAATAATAATAATAATAATAATAATAATATTTAAATGTTTACGAGAGTAGTATGCTACTCATTGAGGACGAAGAGGAAGAGGATTCCAAGCGGTGCAGATAACCGAAAAGCATAAAAAACAAAACAGATATTCCATTTTTCTTTGACAATGAAACGAATCACATATATTTTTCGCTTGATCACAAAACAAAAACAGAACAAGGGTTCACATAACTCACAAACAACGGTTCTCCTAAGCAATAAACAAGTCAAGAAGAATACAGCATAAACACAAGTCCACAAAGGTTGCCTGCTTGTCCTGAAAACATATTAGAAACTTGGAGAAATGGATGTTCTTCAACACGACAATGTAGCTGCTGCTGCAAGCAGACCAACCCCAAAGGACACCAAGGTTGTTCCACGAGTGCTAACAAAACTGGTGGCTCCAGAGCTGTCCTTGGCTGCCCGAGTCTGGTCATCATCTTCTGCTGAAGAGTTGTCCTTATCAGCTTTAGGTGCCTTGGCCACAGCCGGAGCTGGAGCTATACTCTTAGGCTTAGAGAAGTCCAGAGGAATGAGGACCTTGTCCACATGATAT